>Ga0164241_10000381_pt1 | contig 86604 bp, 81 predicted proteins | sample OricomyardsoilBY_FD_108780 | JGI IMG/M metagenome (GOLD analysis project Ga0164241, IMG submission 108780) | Backyard soil microbial communities from Emeryville, California, USA - Original compost - Back yard soil (BY) | ecosystem: Environmental > Terrestrial > Soil > Unclassified | place: USA... | reverse complement strand
TGGAACCACCTGAACGACACCCTCACCCGCCTGGGAAACTGACATGCGCAAGGTCACGACGATCAATCTGAACAACAACGCCTACCAGATCGACGAGGATGGCTACGACGCGCTGCGCGCCTATCTGGATAACGCCGCGCGCGCGCTGGCGAACAATCCGGATCGCGAGGAAATCCTCGCCGACCTGGAACAGGCCATCGCCGACAAGTGCCGCCTGACACTGGGCGCGCACAAGACCGTGGTCAGCGGCGCGGAGATCGAGCGCATCCTGAAAGAGATGGGACCGGTGACCGGTGGCGACGAAAGCACGGCCAGCAACGATGCCGGCGCCACTCAAGGTGCCGCGTCCGGCAGCAGTGGCCCTGCTTCGACGGGCACCGGCTACCAGCCACGGCGCCTGTATCGCATCAGCGAGGGCATGCACTGGGCAGGCATCTGCACCGGCATTGCCGCCTATGTGGGCGTGGAGGTGCACCTGGTGCGTCTGGCCGTCATCCTGCTCACGGTGTTCACCGGTTTCTTCCCCGGACTGATCATCTACGCGGTGCTGGCCTTCATCCTGCCCATCGCCACCACCTCGCAGGAGGTGGCGGCGGCGCACGGCCAGCCGTTCAATGCGCAGGAACTGATCGATCGCGTAAAAAAAAAGCACGAAGATTTTCGTAACGAGCGCTACGCCGCGCGCGAGCGGCGGCGCATGAGGCGCGAAGCCAGATGGTGGACGCCGCCCATGGCTCCCCACCAACCGCAACCTGCGCCCGGTTATGCGGCGCGCGTGACCGGCAGTGTGCTGGTGCCCGTGCTCACGGTGATGTCGGCGGTATGGTTCGCCGTTTTCGCCATCATCATGTACTCGATCTGGTGGGCGCATCGCCACGGCGGCGTGGGCACCTGGCCTCCCGGCGTGTTCCACGGCGATCCGGACATTCCGCGCTGGGTGGCCTATGCGGCGGTGGTGGCGGTGTACGCCATCCTGGCCATTCCCATCGGCGCGGGCCGGCGGGCGGCGTTGTATTACGCCAATGGCGGACGGATGCATGGCTGGGCGCATGCCTGGGCGGGCATGCTGTGGTTCGCCATCGTCGCCGTGCTGTTCCTGATCGCGATGTATCAGCTGCCGCAGCTGCAGGACTTGTGGCGCAGCATTACCGGCGCGCCCCACCCCGTGTTCTCCGTGCAGCACTGGCTGCCCACCGGCTGGCACCTGCCAGAGCTGTCGCTGCCGGCGGCGTGGTCGGGCACGTGGTCGGCGGCCTGGCCCTTCGATCTACGCGTAGCGGACGGCAATGATCTCGTAACTGCGTTTACCGCCCGGGGTGGTCACGTCGACGCTGTCGCCCTCGCTCTTGCCTACAAGGGCACGGGCGATCGGTGAGCCGACGGAGATGCGGCCGGCCTTGATGTCGGCCTCATCCTCGCCCACGATCTGGTAGGTCTGCTTCGCGCCGCTGTCTTCGTCCTGCAGATCGATGGTGGCGCCGAAGATCACCTTGCCGGTGTTCTGCATCTGCGTCACGTCGATGATCTCGGCGTTCGACAGCTTGGCCTCCAGTTCCTGGATGCGCCCCTCGATGAAGCCCTGCTGCTCGCGCGCCGCGTGATATTCGGCGTTTTCAGAAAGGTCGCCATGCGCGCGCGCTTCGGCGATCGCCTTGATCACATTGGGACGATCCTCGCTCTTGAGCTTTCGCAACTCGACGCGCAGCGCGTCGGCGCCGCGGACCGTAATGGGCACACGCTTCAGGGTCACGTGGACAGCTCCTTGTGCAGATCCTGCAGGCGGTTCACTTCCTCGTTTTCAAGATGATCGAGCGCCTCGCAGGTGGCAAGCCCCGCCGCCAGCGTCGTGAAATAAGTGACGCGGCGGCTCACCGCCTCGCGGCGGATGGCCATGGAATCGCGCGTGGCCTGCCGGCCCTCGGTGGTGTTGACGATGAGCGCGATCTCATCGTTCTTGATCATGTCGACGATGTGCGGGCGGCCCTCGCGCACCTTGTTGACGCGCTTGCAGGCCAGGCCGGCCGCGCTGATGGCCTTGGCCGTGCCATCGGTGGCGACGATGTCGAAACCGCGCGCGATCAGCCGGCGCGCCATTTCCACCGCGCCGGGCTTGTCGCGCTCGCGCACGCTCACCAGCGCCGTGCCCGTGCGTGGCAGCGCGGTGCCCGAACCGGCCTGCGACTTGGCATAGGCCTCGCCGAAGGTGCGGCCCGTGCCCATGACCTCGCCGGTGGATTTCATCTCGGGTCCGAGGATGGGGTCGGACTCGGGGAATTTGGCGAAGGGGAACACCGCTTCCTTCACCGAATAAAAGCCCGGCACGATCTCTTCGGTGGCGCCCAGCTCCTTGAGCTTGCGGCCGGTCATCACCTGCGCGCCCAGCTTGGCGATGGGCCGGCCCGTGGCCTTGGAGACGAACGGCGCGGTGCGCGACGCGCGCGGATTGACTTCGAGCACGTACACCACGCCATTCTGGATGGCGTATTGCACATTCATCAGGCCGACGACATTCAGGCCCAGCGCCAGCTTGCGCGTCTGTTCGCGCAGCTGCTGCTGGATCTCGAACGACAGCGAATTGGGTGGCAGCGAGCAGCTTGAATCGCCCGAGTGCACACCGGCCTGCTCCACGTGTTCCATGATGCCGCCGATGAGCACATCGGTGCCGTCGCAGACGGCGTCCACGTCCACCTCGATGGCCTGGTCCAGAAAGCGATCCAGCAGCACGGGGGAGTCGTTCGAGACGCTCACCGCCGTGGTCATGTAGGTCCTGAGGTCTTCTTCGGCATAGACCACTTCCATGGCGCGGCCGCCCAGCACATAGGAGGGCCGCACCACCAGCGGATAGCCCACTTCCTTGGCCATGCGCAATGCCTGATCTTCGGTGCGTGCCGTTGCATTGGCCGGCTGGCGCAGCCCCAGGCGGCGCACCAGATCGGCGAAGCGCTCGCGATCCTCGGCGATGTCGATGGATTCGGGCGTGGTGCCGATGATCGGCGCGCCGTTGGCCTCGAGCGCGCGGCACAGCTTCAGCGGCGTCTGGCCGCCGTACTGCACGATCACGCCCATGGGCTTTTCCTTGGCGATGACCTCGAGCACGTCTTCCAGCGTCAGCGGCTCGAAGTACAGGCGATCCGAGGTGTCGTAGTCGGTGGAGACCGTCTCCGGATTGCAGTTGACCATGATGGTTTCATAGCCATCTTCGCGCAGCACCAGCGAGGCATGCACGCAGCAGTAATCGAACTCGATGCCCTGCCCGATACGGTTCGGGCCGCCGCCGAGGATCATGATCTTCCTGCGATCGGTGGGCTCGGCCTCGCACTCCTCGTCGTAGGTGGAGTACAGGTAGGCGGTCGAGGTGGCGAATTCCGCGGCACAGGTGTCCACGCGCTTGTAGACGGGATTCACGCCGAATTGCCGACGCCGGTCGCGCAGGGTTTTTTCTGTCTGGCCGGTCAGGCGCGCCAGTCGCGCATCCGAGAAGCCCTTGCGCTTGAGCTGGCGCAGCCGCGCCGCGTCCAGCGCCGGCAGGCCATTGGCGATGACCACGGCCTCCTCACGCACCAGATCCTGGATCATCGCCAGGAACCAGGGATCGATGTAGCTGAGTTCGTGCACGCGCTCGAGCGTCCAGCCCGCGCGAAAGGCATCGGCCACCTGCAGCAGGCGGTTGGCACCGGCATGCCGCAACTCATAGGCCAGCAGCTCGGCGGCATCTTCGCCGGCCAGGGGCAGCGTGGTGATGCTGCCCAGTCCGTCCAGACCGGTCTCCAGGCCGCGCAGCGCCTTCTGCAATGACTCCTGGAAGGTGCGGCCAATGGCCATCACCTCGCCCACGGACTTCATCTGCGTGGTGAGCTTGGCATTCGCGGCAGGGAATTTCTCGAAGGTGAACCGCGGAATCTTGGTGACCACGTAGTCGATCGAGGGCTCGAACGAGGCCGGCGTGCGGCCGCCGGTGATGTCGTTCTTCAGTTCATCGAGCGTGTAGCCCACGGCCAGCTTCGCGGCCACCTTGGCGATGGGAAAGCCCGTGGCCTTCGAGGCCAGCGCTGAGGAGCGCGACACGCGCGGGTTCATCTCGATGATCAGCAGCCGTCCGTCGGCGGGGTTGAGCGCGAACTGCACGTTCGAGCCACCGGTCTCCACGCCGATCTTGCGCAGCACCGCGACGGAGGCGTCGCGCATGCGCTGGTATTCCTTGTCGGTGAGCGTCTGCGCCGGCGCCACGGTGATGGAATCGCCGGTGTGCACTCCCATGGGATCGAGATTCTCGATGGAGCAGATGATGATGCAGTTGTCGTTGCGGTCGCGAACGACTTCCATCTCGAATTCTTTCCAGCCGATCACCGACTCTTCGAGCAGCACCTCACCAGTGGGCGAGGCATGCAGGCCACGCTGCACGATGGTCTCGAATTCCTCGCGGTTGTAGGCGATGCCGCCACCGGTGCCGCCCAGCGTGAACGAGGGACGGATCACGATGGGGAACCCCAGCTCCGCCTGCGCCGTATGCGCCTCCTCCATCGAATGCGCGATCAGCGAGCGTGGTGACTCGAGCCCGATCTCGCTCATGGCATTGCGGAACTTCTCGCGGTCCTCGGCCATGTCGATGGCCTCGCGACTGGCGGCGATCAGCTCCACATTGAAATGTTTCAGCACACCCTCGCGCACCAGGTCGAGCGCGGTGTTCAGGGCGGTCTGGCCGCCCATGGTCGGCAGCAGCGCATCGGGCCGCTCTTTCTCGATGATGCGCGCCACCGTGCGCCAGTTCACCGGCTCGATGTAGATGGCATCGGCCATGCCCGGGTCGGTCATGATGGTGGCGGGGTTGGAGTTCACCAGGATCACCCGGTAGCCCTCCTCGCGCAGCGCCTTGCAGGCCTGTGCGCCGGAATAATCGAACTCGCAGGCCTGGCCGATCACGATCGGACCAGCACCGATGATCAGGATGCTCTGGATATCTGTGCGGCGGGGCATGGATCAGCCTTCCGAGCCGTTCGGACGCGGACGGCCGAGCAGTTGTTGCTGCAGGCGCTTGATCATCGCCTGCGTGAATCGGTCGAAGAGGGGCAGCAGGTCGTGCGGACCCGGACTGGCCTCGGGATGTCCCTGGAAGCTGAATGCCGCCTTGCCCGCCAGTTCGATACCCTGCAGCGAGCCATCGAACAGCGACACATGGGTGGGGCGCACATTCGATGGCAGCGTCGAGGGATCGATCGCGAAGCCGTGATTCTGGCTGGTGATGATGACGCGCCGCGAAGTCAGGTCCTGCACCGGGTGATTGGCGCCATGGTGGCCGAACTTCATCTTCAGCGTCTTTGCACCGGTGGCCAGACCCAGCAGCTGGTGACCCAGGCAGATGCCGAACACGGGTACGTCGGTCTTCAGGATGTCGCGGATCGCATCGATGGCGTAGGTGCAGGGTTCCGGATCGCCGGGGCCGTTGGAAAGAAACACGCCATCGGGTTGCAGCGCCAGCACTTCGGTGGCCGGCGTCGTCGCCGGCACCACCGTCATGCGACATCCCGCATCGGCCAGCAGCCGCAGGATGTTGCGCTTGACGCCGAAGTCGTAGGCCACCACATGCAGCCGCTGCTGCGGACGCAGCGTCGGCCTGCCGCCCGCGCGCCAGATGGTGCCGTCATTCCACTGGTAACGCTCGCGCGTGGTAACCACCTTCGCCAGGTCCATGCCGGCAAGGCCTGGGAACTTGCGCGCCGCCATCACCGCGACATTCGCATCGATGTTGTCGCCCGTCATGATGCAGCCGGCCTGCGCGCCCTTCTCGCGCAGCAGGCGCGTCAGCTTGCGCGTGTCGATGCCGGCAATGGCCACGATGCGGCCGCGTTCGAGGTATTGCTGCAGCGTCAGGTTCGAACGCCAGTTGCTCATCTGCAATGGCAGATCGCGGATCACCAGACCCGCGGGAGCGACCATCGAGGATTCCTGGTCTTCAGGCGTCGTGCCGGTGTTGCCGATGTGCGGATACGTCAGCGTGACGATCTGCCGGCAGTAGGACGGGTCGGAAAGAATCTCCTGATAGCCCGTCATCGCGGTATTGAAGACGACTTCGCCGGTGGTATTCCCTTTCGCCCCGATGGAAGTGCCGTGGAATACGGTTCCATCCGCCAGAGCCAATACGGCGCTCACACTCACTCAGCGACCTGCGCTGTTGCTACGCGGCTCGTCATTTCCTCGCGATACCGATTTCGAGATGCGGATGCACAAAGCGGGAGGAGTTCTTGTGGAACGCCCTCCCGCCTTGCGCGGACTAAACCCGAAACTGGATGTATCGGATTCGGCCGAAATTCTACGTTCCGGCGCCCCGCCCTGTCCATGCAAACTTGCCCCAAAACAGACGGCATGGACAGTTACGCCCTGCCGCAATGAAATTATCAAATCATTGATTTTCAAAAAGAAAATCGGCCATTTGGTAACGGTTAGCCGGACGCCCGATCAGCCACAAGGCCGCTGCCAGGGCACCCCGGGCGAAGATGGCCCGGTCGGTGGCCACGTGGCTGAGCTTCAGCTGCTCGCCCGCCCCCAGAAAGCGCACGTCGTGCTCGCCCACCACATCGCCGCCGCGGGCCACGGAGAAGCCGATGCCAGCGGGGGCACGCTCGCCGTGGCCGCTTCCGGTCAGGCTGACGGGGCGCTGCAGCGTCTGGCCGCGACCCTTGGCCGCGGCATCGCCCAGCACCAGCGCGGTTCCGGAAGGTGCATCCACCTTGTGACGATGGTGCGCCTCGAAGATCTCGATGTCATAGGTGTCGGGCAAGGCCTGGGCAGCGCGCCGCACCAGTTCAAGCAGCACGTTCAGCGCCAGGCTGGTGTTGGCGGAAACCAGCACGGGAATACGGCGCGCCGCGGCATCGATGCGCTGCTGTGTCGCGGCGTCGAGCCCGGTGGTGCCGATCATCAATGCCACGCCGGCCGCGGCGCAGGCATCGGCCGTGGCGCCCACGGCATCGGCGCGCGAGAAATCGATGACCACATCCACCCCCGAGAGCACGGCCTTCAGATCCGCGCTCACCGGCACACCATTGGCGTGACGCCCCACCTGCGTGCCTGAATCCTTGCCGATGGAGGGACTGCCGGGCCGGTCGACCGCGGCGGCCAGCTGTGCGCGGCCTTCGGTGCCCACCGCCTTCACCAGCTCGGCACCCATCCTGCCAGCCACGCCGACAATGCCGACCCGTGCTGCGCTCATGCGTCTAGCTCTCCGCGCCAGTGAAAAACCGCTTCACGCCCTCGAAGAAACCCTCTTCGCGAGGCATGTGACGACCTTCGTCGGTCTTCAGCGATGCCTCGAATTTTCGCAGCAATTCTTTCTGTTCGCTCGTCAGTTTGACGGGCGTCTCGACCATGACCTTGCAGAACAGGTCGCCACGCGCGCCGCCGCGCACGGGCTTCACGCCCTTGTCGCGCAGCCTGAAGACCTTGCCTGACTGCGTCTCGGCCGGAATCTTCAGCGACACCTGACCCTCGAGGGTGGGCACGAGCACGGTGCCGCCCAGCGTCGCGGTGACGAAGCTCACTGGCACTTCGCAGGAAAGATGCTCGCCCTCGCGCTCGAAGATCTCGTGCGCGCGAACGTGTACCTCGACATACAGGTCCCCCGGCGGCCCGCCATTGCGACCGGCCTCGCCCTCGCCAGAGAGGCGGATGCGATCGCCGTTGTCGACACCCGGAGGAATTTTCACCGCCAGCTTCTTGGTGCGGCGGATGCGGCCCTGTCCCAGGCAGTTGTCGCAGGGATTCTTGATGATCTTGCCAGTGCCCCGGCAGCGCGGGCAGGTCTGCTGCAACTGGAAGAAGCCCTGCGACACGCGCACCTGGCCCGAGCCATGGCAGGTTTCGCAGGTGATCGGATTGGAGCCTTTGGCGGCACCCGAACCGTGGCAGACCTCGCACTCGGAAAGCTTGGGCACGTCGATTTCCACCGACGCACCGAACACGGCCTGGTTCAGGTCGAGTTCGAGCTCGTAACGCAGGTCGGCACCACGGAACACCTGCGAGCGGCCACCGCGGCGACCGCCACCGAAGATGTCGCCGAACACATCGCCGAAGATGTCGCCGAAGGCCTCGCCCGGATTGAAGCCATGCCCCTGGCCGCCACCACGCTGGGCCTCGAGGCCTTCATGCCCGAACTGGTCGTAGGTGGCGCGCCTGGCCGGATCCGTCAGCACTTCGTAGGCCTCTTTGACCTCCTTGAACTGCTCTTCGGTCGCCAGGTCGCCCGGATTGCGATCCGGATGCAGCTTCATGGCGAGGCGTCGGTAAGCCTTCTTGATGTCGGCTTCCGACGCGTCGCGCGCTACGTCGAGGATCTTGTAGTAGTCACGTTTCGCCATGCAGCGTAAGTGTGCACGACGCCGTCAGGCGTTGCCGACCTTCTTGTCCTGCTCTGCGTGGAACCGTCTCGCAAACATCACGCTTTGCGATCCTTGTCGCGGACTTCCTCGAATTCGGCATCGACGACATCATCGCTCTTGCCCGCATTGCCCGCGGCGCCACCCGCGCCGCCGGCTTCGGCACCCGGCGCGGCCCCGGCCGCACCTGCGCCAGCCGCCTGCTGTGCCTGCGCGACCAGACCCTGGGACGCCTTGGCCAGCGCCTCGGCCTTGCGCTCGATCTGATCCTTGTCATCGCCCTTGATGGCGGTCTTCAGATCCGACAGCGCGGACTCGGCCGCGGCACGATCGCCGCCCGAGACCTTGTCACCCAGCTCCTGCAACGACTTCTCGGTGGCATGGATGAGCGCATCGGCGCGATTGCGGGTTTCGACCAGTTCTCGGAATTTCTTGTCCTCGGCCGCATGCGCCTCGGCATCGGACACCATGCGCTTGATCTCGTCCTCGGACAGGCCGCTCGAGGCCTTGATGATGATCTTCTGCTCCTTGCCCGTGGCCTTGTCCTTCGCGGACACATGCAGGATGCCGTTGGCGTCGATGTCGAAAGACACCTCGATCTGCGGCATGCCGCGCGGCGCGGGCTTGATGTCCGACAGGTCGAAGCGGCCCAGCGACTTGTTGTCGTGCGCGCGCTCGCGCTCACCCTGCAGCACGTGGATGGTCACGGCCGTCTGGTTGTCATCGGCCGTTGAGAAAGTCTGCGCCGCCTTGGTCGGGATCGTGGTGTTCTTGTCGATGAGCTTGGTCATCACCTGACCCAGCGTCTCGATGCCCAGCGACAGCGGCGTGACGTCGAGCAGCAGCACGTCCTTCACTTCCCCGGCCAGCACGCCCGCCTGCACGGCGGCGCCCACGGCCACGGCCTCGTCCGGATTCACGTCGCGGCGCGGTTCCTTGCCGAAGAAGTCCTTCACGTACTTCTGCACCAGCGGCATGCGCGTCTGGCCGCCGACCAGGATCACCTCGGAAACCTCGGCCGCCGACAGTCCCGCGTCCTTCAGCGCAATGCGGCAGGGCTCGATGGTCCTCTTGACCAGCTCTTCGACCAGCGATTCGAGCTTGGCGCGCGTCAGCTTGACGCTCAGGTGCTTGGGACCTGACGCATCGGCCGTGATGTACGGCAGATTCACATCGGTCTGCTGGCTCGAAGACAGCTCGATCTTGGCCTTCTCGCCGGCTTCCTTCAGGCGCTGCATGGCCAGCGGATCCTTGCGAACATCCACGCCGGATTCCTTCAGGAATTCCTCGGCCAGGAAATTGATGATCTTGAGGTCGAAGTCCTCGCCACCCAGGAAGGTGTCGCCATTGGTGGAGAGCACCTCGAACTGGCGCTCGCCGTCCACTTCGGCGATCTCGATGATGGAGACGTCAAACGTGCCGCCACCCAGGTCATAAACGGCGATCTTGCGATCGCCGCCGGATTTGTCGAGGCCATAGGCCAGCGCCGCCGCGGTGGGCTCGTTGATGATGCGCTTGACCTCAAGGCCCGCGATACGCCCGGCATCCTTGGTGGCCTGGCGCTGCGAATCGTTGAAGTACGCCGGCACGGTGATCACCGCTTCGGTGACCGGCTCGCCGAGGTAGTCCTCGGCCGTCTTCTTCATCTTGGCCAGCACGCGCGCGGAGATCTCCGGCGGCGCCATGTTCTTGCCCTGCACTTCGACCCAGGCGTCGCCGTTCTCGGCGGCCGCGATCTTGTAGGGCACCATGTTGATGTCCTTCTGCACCACATCGTCCTTGAACTTGCGGCCGATGAGGCGCTTGACGGCGAACAGCGTGTTTTTCGGATTGGTGACGGCCTGGCGCTTGGCCGACTGGCCCACCACCACCTCGTTGTCCTTGGTGAACGCCACGATCGAAGGCGTGGTGCGATCGCCCTCGCTGTTCTCGATCACGCGCGGCTTGCCCGCTTCCATGATGGCGACGCAGGAATTGGTGGTTCCCAGGTCAATACCGATGACTTTGGCCATGTTCGTCTACCCCGAAATTGTTCGCCCTTGCGGGCTGGATGTTCCGTATCTGGGAATTGTTGCCAGCAAGTTCAAGTACTTCCCGGCGCCTTGGAGACGATTACGCGTGCCGGGCGCAGCAGGCGGCCGTTCAGCTCATAGCCCCTCTGCACCACCTGCAGCACCGACTGCGGTTCGGCCGTGGCCGATTCCTGCATTGCCATGGCCTCGTGCCGCTGCGGATCGAAGGGTTCGCCCTGCGGATCGAGCATCACGACGGCGAATTTCTCCAGTGCCTTCTGCAGCAGCTTGAGGGTGGCCTCCTGCCCCGCCGCCAGGCTGGCGGCATCGGCCGTGCCGGCATTGACCGCGGCCAGTTCCAGGCTGTCCACCGCGGGCAGCAGTTCCTGCACGAATTTCTCCAGCGCAAAACGGTGCGCCTGCTCCACGTCGCGCGCGGCCCGCTTGCGGATGTTGTCCAGCTCGGCGGCGGCACGCAGGATCTGCTCGCGCTGCTGCACCAGTTGTTCCTGAAGCTGATCCCGCTCTTCGCGCAGCATGGCCAGTTCGTCGTCGGCCATGCCGGACTGCGGGTCGCCGTTCGGCGCTGTGTGTTCCGATTCCGCCATTTAATCTCCAAAAACAATGCTCTAGGGATTATTTCTAATCCCTGCTCGAATGAGAGGCTCGCGAGACCCCGGGGATATGGGGGCTAACGACGCGAATTCAAGGCCGAGCCCAGCAGCTTGGCGGTCAGATCGACCACCGGAATGACGCGTTCATAGGCCATGCGCGTGGGGCCGATCACACCAATGACACCCACCGTGCCGTCATCGGAACTGTAGGGGGCGGCCACGACGCTGCAGTCGTCGAATATCTGGTAGCCCGATTCCTGGCCGATGAAGATCTGCACCCCCTGGCCACGCAGGCTCAGATCGAGCAGCTGCAGGATTTCACGCTTCTCGTTGAAGGCCTCGAACAGCCGGCGCAGCTTTTCCACGCTCGACAGCTCGGCGAAACCCATGAGCTTGGTCTCGCCGGCGACCATCAATTGCAGGTCGCCGCGGCGCGGCCCATCGACGAACAGTTGCTGGGCCACGGAAATGGTATCGACCATGCCCTGGTTGAGCTTTTCGCGCATCTCCGAAAGCTGGTCGATGAGATCCTGCCGCACCTGCTCGACCGTGCGGCCCCGGAACTGCTCGTTGAGTGCATTGGCCGTGCGGCGCAATTCATCGAGCGGAATCTGCCGCTCGAGCTGCACCACGCGGTTTTCCACTTCGCGGTTGTCGAACACCAGGATGGCCAGCACGCGTCGCTCCGACAGCGGCAGGAATTCGATATGCGTGAGCGATGCCGCCTGCGGTGTTTGCAGCGAAACGACGCCCGCCATCTGCGTGACGTTCGACAGCAGCTGCGAGGCGGCCGACACCAGCGACCGCGAGTCTTCAGTGCCCACCAGCTCACGCCGCAGCTGCTCCACCGCGGCACTCTCCAGAGGCTGCACCTTCAGCAGCGTGTCGACGAAAAAACGATAGCCCTTCGGGGTCGGCACACGCCCGGCCGAGGTATGCGGCGAACTCACGAAGCCGCAGGATTCCAGATCCGCCATGACATTGCGGATGGTGGCCGCAGAAAGATTCAGGCCCGAATCACGCGACAGGCTGCGCGAGCCCACCGGCTGCCCCTCGCGGATATAACTCTCGATGAGCACCTTCAGCAGCTGCTGGGCGCGATCGTTGAGCCGCGTTTCCTCTCGCTTTTCCCCGTTCATTGGCGTCCCGGACGCTAGCCGTGCCCCGCGCCCGCCGTCAAGCAGCCAGCGTTTACGCCAAATTTGTGGCGTTACGCCGCATTTGCGGGACCCGGTCATATTCCTGCGCCAAGGGGTGAGCAAATCGGCGCGGGCCTGCGCCTGCGTCCCGGTACACTTGGTGACGCATGGCCTCTGCCATCCACACCTGCGCCCTGCTGGGAAGATTCGAGGAAACCACCGTCCGCGAGTCCGCGGCGGCACTGCTTCCACACCTGGCCGCGCGGGGCCTCACCACGCTGATCCAGCGCTCCGGCGCCGCCGGCGTGTTTGCGGACCTGGCTACGGCAGTGGATGACGCCGAGCTGACCTCGCGCGCGCAACTGGCCATCGTGATCGGTGGCGATGGTTCGCTGCTGTACGCGGCGCGGCTGGTGGCGGGCGTGGGCATGCCCATGCTGGGCATCAATCGCGGCCGGCTGGGCTTTCTCACCGATGTGATGCCGCAGGACATGTTCCAGTGCGTGGATGCCGCACTCGAAGGCCGCTGCCAGCCCGACCACCGGCCGCTGCTCGAGGCGCGCATCAACAGCCCCGGCAAAGAACCCCGCGCGCAGCTCGCATTGAACGATGTGGTGCTGGCCAAGTGGGAAACCGGCCGCATCCTCGATTTCGAAACCCGCGTGGATGGCCGCTACGTCAACAGTCATGGCGCCGATGGCCTGGTGGTGGCCAGCGCCACCGGCTCGACGGCCTATGCGCTCTCCTGCGGCGGCCCCATCGTCGATCCCTCGCTCGATGTGCTGGTGGTGGTGCCCATCTGCCCGCACACGCTGGCCGACCGCCCCGTGGTGGTGTCGCGACGCAGTTCCATCACGGTGGTGCTGCACGAACGCTTCGACACCCGCGCGCAGGTCACCTGCGACGGCGTGGTACTGGGTGAACTGCATCCCGGCGAGCAGCTCGAGATCCTGCCCTCGGCACATCGCATCACCTTGCTGCATCCTCCCGGCTACGATTACTTCCGCCTGCTGCGCTCCAAATTGCATTGGGGCCGGGCCGGCACCGATCTGCAACGCTGATCAACGGCCACCCATGCTCACTCACCTGCACATCAGAGACCTCGCCATCGTCGAGAACCTGGAGCTGGATTTCACCAGCGGGCTCACCGTGCTCACCGGCGAAACCGGCGCGGGCAAGTCCATCGTGGTCGACGCGCTCACGCTGATCTGCGGCGCGCGCGCGGCGGCGGACCAGATTCGCGCCGGCGCCGACAAGGCGGAGATCGCCGCCAGCTTCGACATCCGGCAACTGCCACGCCCCTTGCGCCAGATGCTCGAAGAGCAGTCGATCGAGGCCGAAGATGAATTGCTGGTGCGCCGCGTGATCACGGCCGATGGCCGCTCACGCGCCTACCTGAACGGCCAGTCCGTGGCCGTGCAGCAGCTGCGCGATGTGGTCGGCGCCTTGCTCGATGTGCATGGCCAGCATGAATTCCAGTCGCTGGTGCGTGGCGCCGCGCAACGCGAACTGCTCGACCGCTATGGCCGGCTCGAATCCCTGGCCGAACAGGTGGAAATCGCCCATGCCACCTGGCTGGCGCTGCTGAACCGGCAGCTCGAAATCGAAACGCGGCTGCGCGACCGCGATGCACGACTGGAGCTGCTGCGCTTTCAGACCGGCGAGCTGGCGGCGCTCGATCTGAAGACCGGCGAAGCGGCCGAACTGGCCAGCGAGGCCGCGCGCCTGGGCAATCGCGGGCGTCTGCTCGAAGGCACGCAGCTGGCCGCGCAGCTGCTCTACGAAGGCGAGACGGATACCGCGCAGGCGCAGCTCGCGCGCGCGCAGGCCGCGCTGAAGCCCCTGCTGGGCGTCGATCCGGCGCTGGCGACCATCGTGCCGCTGCTCGAGGAAGCCACCATTCGCGTCACCGAGGCCGCGCGCGAACTGGGCCGTTACGCCGATGGCATGGACATGGATACCGCGCGCCAGGCCACCGTCGAAAAACGCCTGGCCGCCGCCGAAGAGCTGGCGCGCAAGCACCGCGTGCCGGTGGGCGACCTGCCGCAATTCCGGCTCGAGCTGCAGAACGAACTGGCCGCGCTCGAATCCGCCGAACAGGATGTGGCCACCCTGCGCCGCCAGCAGACCGAGGCGCTGCAGGTGTATCGCGACCAGGCCGCCCAGCTCTCGACGGCGCGTACCGCGGCCGCCAGCACGCTGGGCAAGGAAATCACCGCCCGCATGCAGACGCTGGGCATGAGCGGCGGCCGCTTCCAGGTCGAAGTCTCGCCGCATGCCTCGGCCGAACCGCAGGCGCATGGCCTGGACCAGATCGAATTCCGCGTCACCGCCAATCCGGGCCAGCCGCTAAGGCCGCTGGCGAAGGTGGCTTCGGGTGGCGAGCTGGCACGTCTGTCGCTGGCCGTGCAGGTGGCCTGCACCGCTGACGAGCGGCGCTGCATGGTGTTCGACGAAGTGGATGCCGGCATCGGCGGCGCGGTGGCCGAGGTGGTCGGTTTGCAGCTGCGCGGCCTGGGCGCCCGCAGCCAGGTGCTGTGCGTCACGCATCTGGCGCAGGTGGCCGCCCAGGGTCATCACCATCTGCGCGTGGTGAAACTCACCGATGGCAAGACCACGCGCACCAGCCTGACAGAACTCTCGGGACAGGAACGCGTGCGGGAAGTCGCCCGCATGCTGGGCGGCGCGCAGATCACGGACAAGGCCCTGGCGCATGCCCGCGAGATGCTGGCGGCCCCTGCCTCGAACACCGGCGACACCGCGCGCCTGCAGGTGCGGCCGCAGGCCTGATCAGTTCTGGCCGGCCTTTTTGGCCGCGCGCGATGGGCAGTCTGTCTTGCGGCAGCGACCGTAGAGAATCATCGAGTGATCGTGGATGTCGAAGCCGCGCTGCGTGGCGATGCTCTTCTGTCGTTCCTCGATGCCGCTGTCGACGAACTCTTCGACCCTGCCGCAGTCCAAGCACACGATGTGGTCGTGATGATCGCCCCGGTTCAGCTCGAACACGGCCATGCCGTTTTCGAAGTGATGCCGGGTAACGAGCCCCGCGGCCTCGAACTGGGTGAGCACACGGTAGACCGTGGCCAGCCCGATATCCTCGTTCGAACTGAGCAGCGCCTTGTAGATGTCTTCCGCCGATTTGTGCCGGGCGCCGCCATCCTCGAGGATCTCGAGAATTTTCAGCCGTGGCAGCGTGACCTTCAGGCCCGCATTGCGCAGATCCTTGCCTTCCAATTGGGCGGGCCCCGTGTGTCAGGTACTATTGCGGATTCTACAATGACGGCTTTCACCATGCGAACCACTTCCTCCCGCATCGGCGCCCTGGCGGCGCTCTGCATTGCGGTGCTCTCGGCGGGCTGCCTTTACCGCATGCCCATCCAGCAGGGCAATTTCCTCGACGCCAACCAGGTGGCGCAGCTCGAGACGGGCATGACGCGCCCGCAGGTCAGCTTCCTGCTGGGCACGCCCATGGTGCCCAATGGTTTCAACAACGATCGCTGGGATTACTACTACTTCATCAAGGTGGGCCGCAAAGCCAGCAGCACCGACACCAAGCGCCTGACGGTGTGGTTCAAGGACGACAAGGTCGATCATGTCGACCGCTCCGACGCCCCCACTTCCACGGCCGAACAGGCCGCGGTGGCGGCGAAGGCCCAGGCTGCCGAACCTGGCGCGGATCGCGGCGTACTTCCGCCCGCCAAACCGCCAGCGACTGTCACGCCGACGCCGGCTTCTCCCGCGCCCGCAGCGCCCGCTCCCGCCGCTACGGTGCCCACCGAGCCGGCGAGCAAAACGCCCTAGCGACGCAGCGCCGGATCCGCAGATCGCGGTTCGCCTTCCTGGCGTGCCCGCGTCACGAAGGCATCCACCAGCGAGCCGGCCATGCGCTCGACCAGTGGCCCCAGCGCCATGCCCGTCAGGCCGCCTTTTACTTCGAAGCGCAACACCAGCTCGACGCTGCATCCCGTCACCTCTCCGCCCGGCGCCTGCACCGGCTGCAGCGTCCAGCGGCCGGTGAGGCTGCGGAATGGGCCTTCCTCCAGATCCATCTGGATATGCCGATGCGGTTCGAGCTGATTGCGCGTGGTGAAGGAAGTGTGCAGCGCGCCGCTGCCAACAGTCAGCCGCGCGCGCACCAGGTCGCTGCGGCGTTCGAGCACCTCGGCGGCACGACAGCCCGGCACGAACTGGGGATAGTGCTCGATGTCGTTGATCAGCTCGAACATCCGCTGCGGCGGCACTGGCACCAGCGCGGAGCGTCGGATCTCTCGCATGCCGCATAATAACGCATGGCCAAGGATCCCAAGGACAAGGAGCGCGCGCTGATCGCCGAGAATCGCCGGGCGCGCCACGACTATTTCATCGAAGAGCGCTACGAGGCGGGCCTCATGCTCATGGGCTGGGAGGTCAAGTCGATGCGCGCCGGCAAGGCGCAGCTGGCCGAGGCCTATGTCGTCATCCGCGGCAGCGAAATCTGGCTGATCGGCGCGCACATCGCCCCGCTCAGCTCCGCATCCACGCATGTCATCACCGATCCCACGCGTACACGCAAGCTGCTGCTCAATCGCGCCGAGATCGACAAGCTGATCGGCGCGGTGGAACGCGCCGGCTACACGCTGGTGCCGCTGGAACTGTACTGGAAGAGCGGTCGGGCCAAGCTGCGCGTGGGCCTGGCCAAGGGCAAGAAGCAGCACGACAAGCGCGCCAGTGAAAAAGATCGCGACTGGCAGCGCGACAAGGCGCGGCTGCTGCGCGCCCGCTGATTTCCCGCCATGCGGGCTCTTTCGATTCAGCGTTTCCGTGACTTCTGGATCCACACCGGCACAGCCTGCAACCTGAGCTGTCCGTTCTGCCACGAAGGGTCCAAGCCCGGCGACGAAAGACTGCAGGCACCCACACTCGCCGAACTGGCACCGTTGCTGCGCGAAGCCGCCGGACTGGGCGTCGAACGCTTCGTCTTCACCGGCGGCGAGCCGCTGATCCTCAAGGGCATCCAAGAAATCCTGCTGGCGGCGCTGGCGTTGAAACCCGTGCTGGTGCTGACCAACGGCACCGCGCCTTTCATTCGTCGCTCGCACCAGCTTGCCGCGCTGCGCGCCGCGCCCCATGCGCTCACCTTTCATCTGAGCATCGATTCACCCGAAGAAGCCGTGCACGACGCGGGTCGTGGGCTGAAGAATTTCCGCAAGGCCATGGAGGGATTGCGCAGCCTGCATGATGCGGGCTTTGGCACCGGCATCGTCAGCCAGCCGCATGCGCAGGGTGATAGCGCGGCGGTCACCGCGCGCTTTCGCCAGCTGTTGCGGCGACAGCAGCTGCCGCAGGACATACCCGTCTATTGCATGCCTGAGCTGGGCGCGCTGCATAGCGCAACTGCCACGGTGATGGCAGTGGTCGACGCGCAGCTGACGCCCGCTGCATCACCCTGCTGCACGCGCGGCCGCATGTTGATCAAACGCAACGACGCATTGTGGCTCACGGCCTGTCCGATGGTGGACGACGAACCCGCTTTCGATCGCACACCTGACCTGCGCGCCGCGTTGAAGGCGCAGATCCTGCCAGTACATCGGCGCTGCACCACCTGTCTGGCCGCAGGCGTCTGTTACGGCGGCGCATAAAATAAAAAAAGGGGTGGCGGAAAATCCGCCACCCCTTGTCCGCTACTTCGACTCGAATTACAGCGATACCTTGACGGCCACGTAGAACCGGCGACCGAAGGTGTCCTGACCCACCACGCTGCTGCCCAGCGCGTTGTTGCTGGCCGCGGTGTTCACGGTACCGTCCGTATTGAGCACCCGGCTCGCCCCGAACACGCCCGGATCCTTGTTCAGCAGATTGTCGATGCCTGCACGCACTTCGTAGCGCTTGCTGATCGCCCACCGGCCGAACATGTCGAACAGGTCATACGACGCCACCGGCAGAGCTGATGCAGCCGAGCTGGAGGGTGGATTCAGCCCGGGCTTGTGTGACCAGCGAAGGCCCAGCGAGTACGGACCATTCACGTAGCCCAGGGTCGTCAACAGCTGCCAGTCATAGTTGTAACCAGCGTCCCAGGTACCCTTGCGCTCAGTGAAGGCGGCACCCGCGAAGGGCGACTGCTTGAACTCGTTCAGGTGGTTGTACTGGATGTTGGTCGTGAAGGTGCCCGGCACCGGACCCAGATTGGCCGCCCAGTCCAGCTGCACGTCGTAACCACTGGTCTTGATGCCACCCAGGTTGACGAACTTGGCGCTGTACCGGCGATCCGCACCGAATGAACCAGACGGCGTACCGGTGTATTCACGCGAGATCAGTGCGCAGTAGGGATTGCCCGCCGCCAGCTCCGCACCCGAGTGTGAACCGGCTGCATCACCGATCAACGGGTTGTACTTCGCATCCAGGCACTGCTGATAGACCTGACCGCCGGTCGGCACGGCGATAGCGCCCTTGAGGTCGATGTTGTAGTAGTCGACCGACAACGTCATCCGCCGCAGCAGATCGTGCTCAAAGGGCGACTTCAGCACCGCGCCGATGGTGGTGGTGTTGGCCGTCTCCGGCTTCAGGTCCGGATTGCCACCCTGGATACCCAGGTCGAAGCCGAATGCCGCGTTGGGATTGTTGGCGCCGAACACCGTGTACGCGTACGAATCCGCGCTGTTTCCCGGCCCCGGCACATACAGGGGGAAATTGGCCGGCGCGCCGTCGCGTACCATCAGGTACTGGCAGAGGGTCTGCACGTTGACGCGGTTCGGATTGCCCTGAACGTTGGCCCAGGCCGGCCAGCCGGTCCAGTTGCCGCAGCCATCGATGGAGGTCTGGATGGAAGCGGCGCCGGTGGGCATGAACAGCTCATTGAGGTTCGGCGCACGCGTGGCCTTCTGATAGCCGCCACGCAGCGAGAACCAGTCGACCACCTCCCACGCGCCGGTCACCTTCCAGGTGGAGATCGATCCCGAGGTCTTGTAGTCCGAGATGCGATAGCCCGGATCGATCTCGAGCTTCTTCACGAAGGGCAGATCGGTCAGTACCGGAATGGCCAGCTCGGCATACGCCTCGGAAACGTGATTCTGGCCGTTGACGCCCAGTGGCAGCGCGATGTTGTTGACGACATTGGCCGTGGCCTGTTCGGCGCTGTACGCACCGTCCGGCGTGAACTTGAAGTCCTCGGCACGGTAGTCGACGCCAGCCGCAAACTGCACCGGCCCCGCCCAGCCCTCGAACATCGTGCCCTGCACGGTGGCTTCCAGCATCTCCTGTTCGAGGTTGGTTACGTTGTTCATGCGCAGCGTGACCCAGTCCGCGCAGTTCTGCGAAACGCTGGGAGTGTTGTTGACCGTGCCATCCGGGTTGAAGATCGGCAGGCCGCTGGTGCAGGAACCTGCAACCGTGAGCGTCTGCGGGTTGGTCCAGCCAGCGCCATACTGGTTGGCACTGAACAGCACCTGGGTGTTGGCCATCGACAGGAAGCTCTCCGGCAGATAGGCGTTCACATTGGTGTTGCCGTGCGAGCCATACACTTCCCAGGTCCAGTCCTTGAACGGCAGATCGCCGCGCAGGCCCGCGACCAACTGATAGATATTGGTCGTGGTCTCGGTGCGATAGGCCGGCAGGTAATCCACGCCACCTTCGTACAGCCACGGCGAGGTCGTCGGATTGGCGACGTTGCGGGCGTTCAGAACGTCCGCCAGTCCACTCGATACCGGATGCATGGCCGTGCCCGCCGGCGCCTGGCCGAAGGTGGGCGAATCCGGATCATCGTAGGCCTGGTTGTAGGGAACATTCATCGCCCAGATGTTGAACAGGCTGACGTGCGTACCGCGCGCAACGGTGTAGCTCTGCGTGAAGCGCGCGTCGGTGAACATCTCGACGTGGTCGTTGAACTTGTAGTTGGTGGTGGCGAACAGCGAATAACGCTCCAGCGGCACCGACAGATAGGCATTATCCTTGTCGAAATAGCCCAGCGTGCCGTTCGGATTGAGCTTGAAGCCCGACTCATAGCTGACCGGTCCGGTATAGGGATGGCCGGGATTCAGCGGATCGCTGGCATCGAAAACATTGCCATTCTGATCGACGGAATAACCGCTGCCATTCAGCACCGGCAGCCAGGCACTGGTGCTGCAGGTATTGACCGGAGTGCGGGCGCAACGGAACAGCGAAATTCCGGCCGCGTTGCCGGCGCCGCCGGCATTGGTGCCCGGGTCTTTCCAGCCCGCGCGCACCCAGTCGCGATTCTTGCTGGCTATGTCACCGCGGTAGGCATAGTTGCCACCGAACATCACATTGCCGCGCCCATCCGCGTAATTCGTGCCCAGCAGCGCGCTGAAGCTGTACTGCTCACCATCGCCTTCCTGCGTGATGCCGTACTGCGCATCGAACTGGGCGCCTTCGAAATTCTTCCGGGTAATGAAGTTGATGACGCCGGAGATGGCGTCCGCGCCATACACCGCCGCGGCACCGCCTGAAATGACCTCGACGTTCTGAATGGCGTTCGAGGGAATGGTATTGAGGTCGACCGTCATGTTGCCGCTGGAGGGCTGCACGCGCCGGCCATCAATCAGTATCAGGTTGCGGTTGGTTCCCAGGCCACGCAGGTTGACAGTGGCCGCGCCCGGCGCAGCCGTGGGCGAGGGAAACGGTGTCGAAGAACCGCTGTTGGACTGTGCGCCGGCTGACGGCGCGAACTGCGGCAACTGCTGCAGTGCCGACTCGACCGTGACGGCAGAACGGTTCTCGAAAGTTTCCGCGTTGAGGGTCACGATAGGCGTCTGCGACTCGTAGTCCTTGCGCACGATGCGCGAACCCGTGACGACGATTTCTGTCAGGTCCTGTCCGTCGGCACTTTCCTCCGCGTAGCCTGGAATGCTGAGACTTGAAGCAATCGCCAGACTGACTGCGGCTGCGACCAGCCGCGAGCCTCGTCCAGACAAAATATCGCGTGGATTCTTCATGGGTACCCCTGGGGTCGTGTGTTGAAAAACAAAGGCGAGCGTGGGGCCTACTTCTGTGCCATGGATGCAACAGGACAGGCTTTCATGCAACAACGCGATGCTATTGATGCACAGCACCAACGTAAACAGCGATGAGTCATATGGATCACGCCCAGCGCGGCTCGTCGAATTGCGAAGCAGAAATTTTTGTAATATTTCGAAATGCGAAGACGAAATCCCTGTATGATTGCCGTCGATCCTTTGAAGGGGGCGACCAGTTTCGACGTGGGTTGCGAAACTTCAGGGGCGTACCGAGGCGCATGGCCCTCGTTAATCACTGTGCAAAATCTAGTTGCCAACGACGACAACTACGCTCTGGCGGCTTAACCCCGCCTAACCTCCGACCCGCTGGTGCCTGTGCCACGGAACCGGGGGACGCGCTCACAGGATCGCTACGTACCGTGCTACGGGATGCGTAGTTAAGAGACACCGTTAGCTGGCTGAGCGTCTTCCCTGCTGCTCGGGTAGCGTGAGGCGAGAAAACAAAGAGACAGCTACGTACGTAGAGCCTGAAATGTAGGACTTGCGGACGCGGGTGCGATTCCCGCCGCCTCCACCAATTGCGTGGCCTTCCCGGAGCAATCCCGGGAGGCCATGCTTTATCAAAGCTCACTTTCATACTGGCGATTCAAATTAAACTATGGTTTAATTTATTCGCCCTCAATGAAAGTGAATTTTAAATGAAACGCATCACTGGCACGTACGTCACCGCCACGACCTCGGGCGAGTCAGTGCGGACCTTCGTCCCGAACCACTTGCCGCCCGCCGACCCGCCCCTGGCCATGGCCTCCTTGATCGATCTCAACCGGCAGGCGGAACTGGCGCTGGCGCGGCTGTCGGGCGTGTCTGGTCTCGTACCCTCGGTGGACTGGCTGCTTTACAGCGTCGTTCGCAAGGAAGCGTTGCTCACCTCGCAGATCGAGGGCACCCAAGCCACGCTGACCGATCTGTTCGATGAGGAAGCGGGCCTCAAGGTCAGCAACACCGACGATGTAGCAGAGGTGACCAACTACCTGCGCGCGTTTCGCCTGGTGCAGGAACAACTGCGCGATCCGAAAGGTTTGCCGCTCAGCGTGCGCCTGCTGTGCGATGCGCACCGGCTGCTGCTCGATGGTGTGCGCGGCGCGGGCAAACAACCTGGCGAACTGCGACGCTCGCAGAACTGGATTGGGGGCACTCGACCGGGCAATGCGGCGTTCGTGCCGCCACCGCCAGAACGCGTGCCCGAGCTGCTGTCCAGTCTCGAACGGTTCATCCACAAGTCACCCGGCAATCTTCCACCGCTGGTGAAGATCGCGCTGATCCACGCGCAATTCGAGACCATCCATCCATTTCTGGATGGCAACGGACGCATCGGTCGGCTGCTGGTCGCGGCATTGCTGGAACACTGGAATCTGCTGGCCGAACCCCTGATGTACCTCAGCGGCTATCTGAAGCAGCACCAGGCAGAATATTACCGACGCCTTTCGCTCATCCGCACGGACGGTGACTGGGAGTCATGGGTGGCGTTCTTCCTGGAAGGCGTGGCGGTCGCCGCAGCACAGGCCGAGCAAAGCATCATCGCCATCGCCAGCCTGATCGCCACCGACCGGCGCAGACTGCTGCAGTCGCCAAAGGCCGGCCCGGCTACTTATCGACTGTTCGAACTGCTGCCGATGATGCCGCGCTTCACCGTAGAGCGGGTCCGGCAGCAACTGGAAACCACGTTCCCGACCGCGAACGCGGCGGTGCAGGTATTGGAGCAACTCGGCGTCGTGGCGGAAGTGACGGGTCAGAAGAAGAACCGCAGCTACAGCTACCAGGCCTACATCGACCTGCTCACGCGGTGACCAGGATGCGGCCGGCGGTTGAGCCGGCCGCACGATCACACAGCGTTACTTCGCGGCCGGCTGACCCGCGGCCGGCCAGTAATCCCCGATCTGCGGGGAGTTCTTGGCCGCCGACACCGACAGCGTGTGCACATAGCGGAACTTGCCGTTCAGGTACTTGAACATGTGCGAGTCCGGCATGCCGCTGGTGCTGTTGCCGAAGCGGCAATAGACCTGCACCACGCCCTTCTCTTCGTCCACCACGTAGTCGCGGTTCACGATGTACAGCACGCCATTCGGAATGCCCACCTTGCAGGTGGAATCCGGATCACCCTTGGCGTTGGTGTACGCGCCGCCCTCGGTGCGCTCGCAGGGCGAACCCCAGGGCTGATCGAGGTGCTTGTCCTGGAAGGCATCCAGTTACCGTTGGCGCCGTTAATCATTTCCTGCGCCTTGGTGCGCCGCGCGGCGGGCAGCACATTCCAGTCTTCCATCTTCATCACATGCGCATAGTTGTTGGCGTTGAACAGCCAGTCGCCCTTGGTGGTGACCAGGCTGTCGATGCGCGTGATGCGGCCTTCATCCACATACAGCCGCGTGCCGATCACATAGGGCGTGCCCTCGGTGACGACGATCTCCGTGAAGGTCTTGCAGCGCGTGGCATCGAGGATGCTGTTGGTGGCCGCGATGGCCAGCGGCTTGTTCCACAGGCCCTGCGCGGGTTCGATGGGCGCCATGTCCTGCAGCACACGCACATTGCCCGACAGGGCCAGCTTGCGCGGATTGCCGGTGCGCTGCGCTTCCACATAACTGTCGACCGCGGCCTGCAGCGTGGCACGCGTGCACACGGGCACGCGATCGGGAGGCGGTGCGGTGAAATTGCCGCCTGTGGGACGCGGCTGCGCTGTGGCCGGCGCACCCGATGCCGAAGGCGCCGCGGCCTGCACCGCCGCCGCCATGCCGCATGCCGCGACGAAACCCACCATCCACTGCTTCATCATCGCTCTCCCTCCCAACCGGATTCCATCTGATACGGCACCGTCGTCAGCACGGCCTCGATCTGCCGGATGTTGCCGTCCACCACCTTGAATACTTCCGCGATATAGAACGTGATCGGCTGGCGGAACATCTGGTTCACGGGCCCCATCTTGTGTTCGGGATTGTTCGACATCTGTGTCGGCGTGCCGTTGTGATCGAAGTAGCCCCAGCCGAACGCCAGTCCCTTGGTGCGGTCCACCACGGCGAAGCGCCGCTCGCGGATGTCGGTGACGATGACCGAGAAACCCGTGTCGAACTGCGTCTTGCAGTCCCATGAGGCCATGGTGCCCTTGGGCGCATCCGGATTGTTGGCGGTGACCTGACCATTCTCGCGCCGCTGGCAGTCCGGCGAGAAGGGAATGTTCTTGCTGCTCTCCTGCGTATCAAGCCCGGTGAAATAGCTGTTGCTGATGTCGGCCAGTTGCGCGCGGCTCAGGCGCTTGTCGGCCGGAATCACCTGTGCCATCAACGGATGTGGTGCGGTGTTCTGTTTCGGCGGCGCCCCACCCACCGGTCCGGAAGGCGCGGCGCTGACGCTGCGATTGGCCAGCACCTCGATCTGGGAAACCTTGTTGCCCGGCTCCACCTTCAGGCGCACGGCGTACCAGTTATTGTTGCCGTTCTCGTTGATGCGTCCGAGCAGTCCCACCTGCTCCGCCTCTTCGTCGATGATGTCGAGCCGGTAGGTGGGCATCTGCGATGCCGTCTGCCACAGGCCATCGCCCAGTGCCAGACGCACGCCGTTCTCGGTGTACTTCACATTGCGCGTGGTGGCCAGCGCCGCGGGATCATGTTTCAGCAGTGCCTGCAGATAATTGTTCATCACGCCAGCGAGGCAGTCGCGATTGCAGAAACTTTCCGCGGCCATTGCCCCGCTGCTGCCAACGATGAACACCGCGGCCGCTGCCGCGCCCAGCCGGATCGCTTTCATGAAAATCCCCCTCCTGTTCGGGCGGGCAGTATAGGTCACGCACCGCACGATTTTCCGCCGCGCTGTGACGACGCACCGCAGCCGGTAATATCCACACATGAATGTCCTGCTGACTTCCACTGGCGTGGTGGCGCTGGCCGAGATGGGCGACAAGACGCAACTGCTCGCCTTTCTGCTCGCCGCCCGATTTCGCAAACCGACACCCATCATCCTCGGCATTCTGGCGGCCACGGTGGTGAATCACGGCATCGCTGGCGGCCTGGGAGCCTGGATCACGCAGCTGCTCAGTCCACAGGTATTGCGCTGGGCCATCGGCCTGTTGTTCCTGGGCATGGCAATCTGGACGCTGATCCCCGACCGCATCGAGGAAAGCGAAACGCACACGGCGTCGCGGCTGGGCGTATTCGGCGCAACGCTGGTGACTTTCTTCCTCGCCGAGATGGGCGACAAGACGCAGATCGCCACCTTCGCGATGGCGGCGCACTATTCCTCGACGCTGCTGGTGGTGGCGGGCACGACGCTGGGCATGCTGATCGCCGATGTGCCCGCCGTATTCCTGGGTGATCGCCTGGCCACGCGCGTCCCGCTGAGGCTGGTGCACGCCATCGCGGCGCTGATCTTCGCGCTGCTGGGCGTGGCGACGCTGTTCGGTCTTGGCGAGTCGCTGGGCTTGTAGGCAGGCCTGCGCCTCAAGGCGCCCAGTACACCTCGGGCGCTGGCTCGCGGACCGCCAGCAATGCCGAGATCGGCAGCGACGTTTCCGGCGGTGACTGCACCGCCGATTCCAACAGCACACGCTTGCCCTCGCCGCTCACCAGCAGGAACAGGCGGCGCGCGTTCGCCAGTGCCGCCAGATTCAGCGACAGGCGGTCTGTGGGCGCAACCGGAGCGCGCATGGCTACGCAACCGGCTGGCGCGCTGGCATCCAGCGCGGCGGCCAGGCCTGGTGAACCGGGAAACAGCGAGGCGAAGTGGCCGTCCTCGCCCATGCCGAGCACGACCACATCAAAGGGACGCGGCATGCCCGCCAGCGATTGCCAGCTCAGTGCCGCACCAGCGACGGCCGAAGGCGCGCCGTTGTACAACGGTTGCAGTCGCGACGCGCTGGCCGGCCCACTCAGCAATTCACGACGCACCAGCGCCGCATTGCTGGCTTCGTGCGTCTCGGTTACCCAGCGTTCATCGCTGAGCGTGACCTGCACGCGGCTCCAATCCATCTCCCAGCGTCGCAACGCGCGGAACAGTGCCGAGGGCGTGCGTCCACCGGGCACGACCAGGCTGGCCTGGCCACGTGCCAGCAATGCTTCGCGCAGGCCGGCGGCCACCTGCGCGGCCAGCGCCGCCGCGGCCGTTTCCAGCGCATTGAACCGATGCAGGATCACTCTTCACCGACCCAGCTGAACCCATCGCGACTGATCAGGGAACTGGCCGCCGCCGGTCCCCAGGTGCCAGCCGTATACAGTCGCGGTCCTTCCTGCTGCTGATCCCAGACTTCGCGGATCGGGTCGATCCAGCGCCAGGCCGCATCCAGTTCGTCGCGCCGCATGAACAGCGTGAGATTGCCCTTGATGACATCCGTCAGCAGGCGTTCGTAGGCATCCAGCTGCTGCGTCTTGAAGCTCTCGGCCAGGTCCAGCGACAGATCCACGGGCTTGAGGCGCATGAGTTCGCCCGGATTCTTGGCCAGGATGGTCAGTGTGACGCTGTCCCGTGGCTGCAAGGTGATGGTCAGCCGGTTGGGCGTCTGGTCGCGCGGCGCGGCGCCGAAGATCGAGTGCGGCACATCATCGAAGGTGATGACGATCTGGCCGAGCTTTTCCTGCAGCCGCTTGCCCGTGCGCAGGTAGAACGGCACGCCGGCCCATCGCCAGGTGTCGATCTCGGCCTTCAGCGCCACGAAGGTCTCGGTGCGACTGCCCGCGGGCACGCCGGTTTCTTCCGGGTAGCCCGGCACCGGCTTGCCCAGTGAAGCCCCGGCCTTGTACTGGCCGCGCACGGTCTTTGCCGCCACATCCGCGCCGGCGATGGGACGCAGGGCGCGCAGCACCTTGAGCTTCTCGTCGCGCATGGCATCCGCGTCGCTGGTGGAAGGCGGCTCCATCGCGATGATGCACAGCAGCTGCAGCAGATGGTTCTGCACCATGTCGCGCAGCGCCCCCGTCTGGTCGTAGAACGGACCGCGCGACTCAACGCCCAGCGTCTCGGCCAGCGTGATCTGCACATGCCGGATGCGCCCGCGACGCCACAGCGGCTCGAACAGCGCATTGCCGAAGCGCAGCGCCAGCAGGTTCTGCACGGCCTCCTTGCCCAGGTAATGGTCGATGCGGAAGATCTGCGGCTCGCCAAACCAGGCGGCTACATGCTCGTTGATCTGCGCGGCCGAAATGCGGTCCTGGCCCAGGGGCTTTTCAAGCACCACGCGCGAGCGCGCAGTAACCAGACCGGCGCGGCCGATCTGGTCGCAGATGCCCGCAAACAAAGTGGGCGCCGTCGACAGGAAAAAGATCCGGGTCATGTCGTCGCGCCCGGCAAGCTGCTGCTGCAGGGCTGCGATGCTTTCGGGCCGGGCGGCGTCGGCGCTGAGATAGTGCAGGTGTTGCGCGAATTGCTGCCAGCGCGCCGCATCGAAGCCATCGGCCGCGTGCTGGCGGCAGCTGTTTTCCACCTGGCTCAGATAGCTGTCGCGCGACAGCGCGCTGCGCGCCACACCGACGATGCGCGCATCGGCGGCGAACTGCCCCGCCTGATGCCGCCGGTACAATGCCGGCAACAGCTTACGCATGGCCAGATCGCCGGTACCGCCAAACAGGATCAGATCGAAGGACTGCAGAGCTTCCACGGCTTCACTTCGCGCGCCGCGCCGATGGACTTTCGTGACGCGCTTGCCTAGTGTGCAACACATGAACGCGCTGCGTGTGGAAATCCACTCGATCGTTGCGGAAGTCACCGATCGGGTGCGCCGCCGCAGCCTGGATTCGCGCGGCGCATATCTGGCACGCATGCGCGCGGCGGCCACCCCGGGCGCTGCCCGCACGCACCACAGCTGTGCGAACTTCGCGCATGGCTTCGCGGCCTCGGGTGCCGACAAAGAGGCCTTGCGCGGCAAGCCCTGGCCCGACATCGCCATCGTCTCGGCCTACAACGACATGCTCTCGGCGCATCAGCCCTACGAGCGTTTTCCGGCCCTCATCAAGCAGGCAGCGCGCGAGGCGGGTGCCGTGGCGCAATTCGCCGGCGGCGTGCCGGCCATGTGCGATGGCGTCACGCAGGGCACCGACTCCATGGAGCTGTCGCTGTTCAGCCGCGACGTCATCGCCATGTCCACGGCCGTGGCGCTGTCGCACAACATGTTCGATGGCGCGCTGCTGCTGGGCGTCTGCGACAAGATCGTGCCCGGGCTGTTCATCGGCGCCATGGCCTTTGGTCACCTGCCCGTCCTCTTCGTGCCCGGCGGGCCCATGGCCTCCGGCCTGCCCAATCCCGAGAAATCCCGCATCCGCAATCTGTTCGCCCAGGGCAAGATCGGTCGCGACGAACTGCTGGCCGCCGAGTCCGCCAGTTATCACGACGCCGGCACCTGCACCTTTTATGGCACGGCCAACAGCAACCAGATGCTGATGGAAGTCATGGGCCTGCACCTGCCGGGCGCGGCCTTCGTCCAGCCCAACACGCCGCTGCGCGATGAGCTGACACGCGCGGCCACGCGTCAGGTGGCCGGCCTCACGGGCCTGGGCCCGCACTACACGCCAATATCGCAGGTCGTCGACGAACGCAGCCTGGTCAATGCCATCGTCGGCCTGCTGGCCACCGGTGGTTCGACCAATCACACCCTGCATCTGGTGGCCATGGCCTATGCCGCTGGCATCCTCGTCAATTGGGACGACTTCAGCGATCTGTCGGGTGTCGTCCCCCTGCTCGCGCGCATCTACCCCAATGGCAAGGCCGACGTGAATCACTTTCATGCCGCCGGCGGCATGGGGTTCCTGATCCGCGAGCTGCTGGATGCCGGGCTGCTGCACGCCAATGTCCGCACCGTGTTCGGCGCCGATCTGCGCGCCTACGCACGCGAGCCGCTGCTGGTCGACGGGCAGCTGCAGTGGCGCGATGCCCCGCTGCGCAGCGGCGATGAATCCGTGCTGCGGCCGGCTGCCAACCCTTTCAGCCCGGAAGGCGGCTTGCGGGTCTTGCGTGGCAACCTCGGGCGCGCCGTGATCAAGGTGTCGGCGGTCGATCCCGATCGACATGTGATCGAAGCGCCGGCCATGGTGTTCACCGACCAGCAGCAGGTCACCGAGGCCTTCAAGGCCGGACGGCTGGCGCGCGATGTCGTCGTCGTGGTGCGCGAGCAAGGACCGCGCGCCAACGGCATGCCCGAGCTGCACAAGCTCATACCACCACTGTCGGTGCTGCAGAGTCAGGGATATCGCGTGGCATTGATCACCGACGGCCGCATGTCGGGCGCTTCGGGCGCCGTGCCCGCGGCCATCCATGTCACGCCGGAAAGCACCTGTGGCGGCGCCATCGGCCGCATCCGCGATGGCGATGTCATTCGTCTGGATGCGCGCGCGGGCACGCTCGAAGTGCATGTGTCCGCCGCCGAGTTCGCGGCTCGCCCCGCTGCGCCGCGCAGCCATGCCAGCGACGCGGGCAGCGGCCGCGAACTGTTCGCCAACTTTCGCGCCCTCGCCACCGATGCCGAATCCGGCGGCCGTACCTGCAACGCATGAACAAGCACGATCAGCTGCAACAGATCCTGCGGCGCGCCCCCGTGGTACCGGTCATCGTGGTCCACGAAATCCAGCATGCCGTGCCGTTGGCGCGGGCCCTGTGCGCCGGCGGACTCACCGTGCTGGAAGTCACCCTGCGCACGCCGGTTGCGCTCGAAGCCATTCAGGCCATGCGTCGCGCCGTGCCCGAAGCCATCGTCGGCGTGGGCACCATCACCCGGCCCGAACACTTCCAGCGTGCGAACGACGCCGGCGCGCAGTTTGGCGTATCACCCGGCCTCACGCCCGCACTGGCGGCGGCAGCGGCTGGTGTCCACTGGCCCTGGCTGCCGGGCATCATGACGCCTGGCGAGCTGTTGCAGGCCCAGTCGCTGGGGTACTCGCTGTGCAAACTGTTTCCGGCGCAGCAGGCGGGTGGAGTGGAAATGCTCAAGGCCTTGCACTCGGTGTTCCCCGAAGCCCTGTTCTGTCCCACCGGTGGCATCAGAGCCGACAATGCCGCGGAATTTCTCGCACAGCCCAATGTGCTGTGCGTGGGCGGCTCATGGGTGGCGCCCGGTGCCGAAGTCCGCGCGGGCGACTGGAATGCCATCCGCGTACTGGCGCAGGCGGCCGCCGGGTTGCGCGACCAGCGCGAGCCGTAACGTCGGCCAGCTCACAGACCCAGATCGCTCAGCGACGGATGATCGTCCGGGCGTCGTCCCAAGGGCCAGTGAAATTTGCGATCCGCCGCGCGGATGGGCAGATCGTTGATGCTGGCGAAGCGCCGCTGCATGTAACCGTCGGCGTTGAATTCCCAGTTCTCGTTGCCGTAGCTGCGATACCACTGGCCGCCGTCATCGTGCCACTCATATGCAAAGCGCACCGCGATCCGGTTGTCGGTGAAGGCCCATAGCTCCTTGATCAGCCGGTAATCCAGTTCGCGCGCCCATTTGCGCGCCAGGAAGGCGTGTACTTCGACGCAGCCGCGCGGAAACTCGGCGCGATTGCGCCACAGCGTGTCCTCGGTATACACGCCCACCACGCGGTCGGGATCGCGCGAATTCCAGGCGTCCTCGGCCGCGCGCACCTTGCGGATGGCCGTCTCGCGGGTAAACGGAGGCAGTGGTGGACGAGGCTCCATGAGCGATACTCCGGAATGCGACCGAGCCTGGATTATGCGCAAATGGCCGATGACTCGCTGACGATTGCCTACCGCGCCGCGCGCTACGAGGTGCGCCTCCCGGATCAGCGCGTGTCGCTGCAGGTGGACGCACCCAGCGAACCATTACGGCGCTGGCTTCGCGCGCAGGGGCATCGCTGCGCGGCCCTGCTGACGGCGCACAATCCGGCGAGCCAGCTCCACGATGCGGCGGTCAACGCGCAAGCTCAGCGGCAGCTGCAGGCCGCGATTCACGCGCGCGGCCTCGCCTTCCATGCCGGATGCAATCTGGATCCGCAAGGAATCTGGCCTGCCGAAGACAGCCTGCTCGTGCCCGACCTGTCGCTGGAAGATGCTCGCGCGCTGGCACTGCGATTCGGCCAGCGCGCATTTCTGTGGTGCGATGCCTCGGGCACGCCGCGCCTGCATGAGACACGGCCCGCCTGATCACTCCGCGATGCGGAACTCCAGCTCATCGAGCCCGTCGATGCCGGCACGCACCTGGTCGCCACGTTGCAAGGGGCCTACACCATCGGGCGTGCCGGTATAGATCAGATCGCCCGCCTGCAACGCCACGTAGCCCGACAGCAGCCCGATGATCTCGGGCACCGACCAGATCATCTGCGACAGGACAGAGCGCTGGCGCTGCTGTCCGTTCACCGTCAGCCAGACCGACTGCGCGCCAGGCATGCCGAAGCGCTCGGCCGGCGCGATGGCACCGATCTGCGCCGAGGCATCGAAGGCCTTGGCCATGTCCCAGGGCAGTCCCTTGTCGCGCGCCGCGTGCTGCAGATCGCGTCGCGTGAGATCGTTACCCACGGCATAGCCGTAGACATGCGACAGCGCCTGCTCGGGTGGAATATCGCGGCCGCCGCTCTTCAGCGCCACCACCAGTTCCACCTCGTGATGCAGGTCGCTGGTCTGCGGGGGATAAGACACCTCACCGCCCGAAGCCACGATGGCATCGGCCGGCTTGGTGAAGAAGATGGGCGGATCGCTCTTGGGATCCCCGCCCATCTCGCGCACATGCTCGGCGTAGTTGCGGCCCACGCAGAAGATGCGGCGCACGGCAAAACGGTCTTCGCTGCCGGCGACGGCCACGGAGGGCCGCGGCGCCGGCGTCCAGACATAGCGGGTGTACACGCTCAGCCGTGCTTGCGGCTGTTGTCGGCGGCCCACGCCGCAAACGTGCCACCCGATTCCGCCAGCTTCTTCAGCAGCGCCGATGGCGCGAAGTCCGCGGCGCGACGGCCCTTGCCGTATTTCTGCAACCCAGCCAGCACGGTATCGAGCCCGATCTGGTCGGCATAGAACATCGGACCGCCGTGACGCCGCGGAAAGGCGTAACCCGAGGTGTACACCACGTCGATGTCGCCCGGACGCAGCGCCACCCCCTCTTCCAGGATCTTCGCGCCCTCGTTGATCATCGCGAAAATGCAGCGCTCGACGATTTCCTGGCGCGTGATGGGCTCGCTGCGCGCGACGCCGAGCTTCCTGCCTTCATCGGCCAGCAGTTTCAGCGCCTCGTCGTGCTTCAGGCGCTCGCGTGAGCCCGCCTCGTAGCGGTAATAGCCCTTGCCGCTTTTCTGCCCCAGCCAGTTCTGGTCGAACAGCAGCTGCGAGGGGCGATAGAAGGTCGGGTCATCCTTGGGCACATGGTCGGGATTGGCACGCCGTGCCTTCACGCCCACATCCACGCCCGCCATGTCGAACACGGCCAGGATGCCCATGCCCATGCCGAAATCCTCGAGCGCACCGTCGATTTCCGACGGCAGCGCGCCTTCCAGCGCCAGGCGTTCGGCCTCGCGGGCGTACGGATCCATCATGCGGTTGCCGATGAAGCCGTAGGCCACCTTCGACAGCACACCGACCTTCTTCAACTTCTTCGCCAGCGCGAAGGATGTGGCCACCACATCCCGGGCAGTGGCATCGGTGCGCACGATCTCCAGCAGGCGCGTCACATTCGCCGGGCTGAAAAAATGCAGGCCCACGACATCCTGCGGACGGCTGGTCGCGGCGCCGATCTGGTTGATGTCGAGCGTGGAGGTGTTGGTGGCGAGGATGGCGCCCGGCTTCGTCACGCGATCGAGCTCGGCGAAAATCTTCTTCTTCAGCGCCATGTCCTCGAACACGGCCTCGATGACCAGATCGCAGCCACCGAAATCCTCGTACTTCGTCGAGGCCTTGATCAGGCCCATGCGCTTGTCGACGTCGGCCGGCGTCATCTTGCCGCGCTTGACCGACACCTCGTAGTTCTTGCGGATGGTGGCCATGCCACGATCGAGCGCGGCCTGATCCACGTCGAGCAGCACCACGGCGATGTCCACGTTCGCGAATGCCATCGCGATGCCGCCGCCCATGGTGCCCGAGCCGATGATGCCGCAGCTCTTGATCCCGCGCGGCTTGTCGGCGTCGGTGATGCCCGGCACATCGGCCACTGCGCGCTCGGCGAAGAACAGATGACGCATGGCTTTGGATTCCGGCGTGCCCAGCGACCCATCGCTGATGGCGCGTTCGACAGCCAGCCCCTGCTCGAAGGGCAGTTCCCAGGAGGCGCGCACCGCGGCGATATCCAGCTCGGGCGTGATCACGCCCTTGTGCTGCTTCGCGGCCTGCGCGCGCAGGGCGGCGATCTGCGCGTCGGTCAGCGGCGTCACGATGTTGTCGCGCACGCGGCGCGGACCCTTGCCCTCGGCCACCAGGCGCTTCGCGTAGGCAATGGCCGCCGCACGCAGCTCGCCCTCGGCGATCTCATCGACCAGGCCCAGCTCCTTGGCTTTGGCGGCATCCACAGGCCGGCCATCGAGGAACATGCCCAGCGCCTTCTCGGCGCCGATGAGGCGCGGCAGGCGCTGCGTGCCGACGGCACCGGGCACCACGCCCAGCGTGATCTCGGGAAAACCCAGCCTGAGGCCCTTGTCGGCGATGCGATAGTGCCCGGCCAGGGCCACTTCGACGCCACCGCCCAGCGCCGTGCCATGCAAGGCCACCACGATGGGCTGCGGCAGGGATTCGAATTCGGTGAGCACATTGCGCAGCTCGGGCGGCGCCATCACTCCGCCGAATTCGCTGATATCGGCACCGGCCATGAAAGTGCGGCCGGCGCAGATGAGCACCACGGCCTTGGCCCGGCCATCTGTCGCCAGTTCGCGTGTGATCTTCAGCAGCCCACGGCGGATCGCCGCGGAAATGGCGTTGACGGGCGGGCTGTCTATCGTGATGACGGCCACGCCGTCTTCGATCGCTACGCTGATAGGCTGGGTCAAGGTCGCAAACTCCTGCAAAAAAGGCCGCGTATTCTAGAACAATCGGGCGGCTCAGGTGACCAGGTGGAAGCGCACGATGGCGGCGTCCCGGCGCCGTTCGGCCATTCCCACGAAAATGCCCTTGTTCAGCCACTCATGCTGCCCACGGGGGGCCTCGAACTCTGCCACGGAACGGAAGTAATACTCCTGCGGCGCCACCGTCTCGCCGCGGAAAATCCGCTCCAGGACCTCTGGCGGCCCATGGCGCATCCCGCGATTGACCACCTGGATCAGGGCGCCGTCCGCGGCGCGGATGGTGTAACGGGCCTCGAGCGACAGCACGCCGTCGGGCCGCACGTATTGCCAGTCGGCTCCGCCGGGCAGCACTTCGCCCCGCAGTCGCGGACCTTCGACGCTGCCGCCGAGGATGGGCACGATGCGCCGCAGGCCGCGCGAACTTTCGCCGACCACCAGCGGCGGCGCGACGGCGACCTCAGCGCCGAATACGAATTCGAGCCCGGGATTCATGCACCGCTGGTACCGGCGGCCATGTAGCGGTACACGCGCTGCAGTACATCCAGCATCACGCGCCGCTCGTCGGCGCTCATCAGCCCGATGAGCCCGGCCTGGTAGCGCTGCGCCACCGGCATCACCTTCTGGTACAGAGCGCGGCCCGAAGGCGTGATGCTGACCAGCACGCGGCTGATCGATGACGAGTTGCTCTCGCCCGTGCCGCGCTTTTCAGTGGGCACCAGCTCGGTGGCAACCAGCCCCTTGCCCTGCGCCGAACGCAGCGTGCGGCTGACCTGTCCCTTGTCCATGGTGGTCATCGCGGTGATATCGGAGAACGGCAGCGGCGAGAAATTCGCCACGGTGGCGAGCAGGCGCCATTCGGGCACGCTCAGGCCGGCCGGATCCAGGTATTCCCGTGCCACGCTCGATTTGGCGATGCTTGCCAGACGCAGCAGATGAAACGTCAGAAATTCGTTGATCTTGAGATTGCTGCCTTCAGTTCCCGGATCGTTCCACGCGCCATCGGCGTCAGGCCAGAGCTTCACCATGTTCTACAGGACCCTGTGTACGTTCATTCGCAACCGGCCAGCACCGATGTCGCTGGCATCCATCCGCCCCAGATGCAGCGCATTGCGCAAGGCCACGGGCCCACTGATCAACTGCAGTTCAGGCGCCGTCGGAAACGGTGTATTCCAGCAGCCCGCTGCGGATGTAAGCACCGTCGCACGATCGGCAAGGTGAACACGGGTCGCGCCCGCTTCCAGCTCGTACTGCGCTGTCCACCGCAGCACGCCGCGCCCGGCATCCAGCGACCACTCCAGGTTGCCCGGGAGCACCGCGCCGTCCAGCAATGGACCCGCGGCGCGTCCACCGAGAATCAAGGCATGGCCTCGCACGGCGGTTGCCGGCGTCATCAGGCGCAGGTCCAGCACGATATCCAGTATCCATTGGCTTTCGATCGCCGGCACGGCAACGTCGGTCGGCGCCATGACGGCCTTGGCGCGCGAGGACAACAGGGAAATTACCGGGGCGATACCCAGGGAGGCGAGCACCTGCCGGCGCGGCAACCGGTATCGAGGCATGGTCTCTTACCCCTGCGTTCCTGCGTGAAATATTGCAACGCAGAATGCGCAGAACGAGCCGGCGATGTCAACCGGCCAGAGGCTCAGCCATTACTTCCGCGCGTCGCGCCAACGTCGCGTAACGGCGGCGGCGGCAAAGCGCGCACCGCTTCCAGTGCCGACTTGCACAGCCCTTCCCCGCCGATTGCCGCGTGGGCAATGATTTGCTGCCGCATACGCGGGTCCCAGTAACGCGAAATGTGCAGTGCCACACTCGTGTGCGCTTCCTGTTCGCCGACTTCGCCGTCGAAGAAATTGCTGATGTCATTGGCCATGCTGACCAGGTGATCGATGTTCATGCCGGGCCTGCCTGGGCGCGTGCGCGGCGCAGCAGTTCCTTCTGCTTGCGGTCCATCTCCGCGTGGCGCTTCTGCCACTGCGAAGGTTGATGAACCTTCGAGACTTGCACCGCTGTCACCTTGTATTCAGGGCAGTTGGTGGCCCAGTCCGAGTTCTCGGTGGTGATGACGTTGGCGCCCGATTCGGGAAAGTGGAAGGTGGTGTACACCACGCCGGGCTGCACCTTCTCCGTGATGCACGCGCGCAGCACCGTGGTGCCGGCGCGACTGGCCACGCCCACCCAATCCTGATTGGCGATGCCTCGTTCTTCCGCATCGTGAGGATGGATTTCCAGGCGATCCTCGTCGTGCCACGCGACGTTCGGCGTGCGACGTGTCTGCGCGCCGACGTTGTACTGCGAAAGGATGCGGCCAGTGGTGAGGATCAGCGGAAATTTCGCGTTGACCTTCTCTTGCGTGGGCACGTATTCGGTGATGAAGAAGCGGCCTTTGCCACGCACGAACTCGCCGACATGCATGGTAGGCGTGCCTTGGGGCGCAGCGCCATTGCAGGGCCATTGGATGCTCCCCTCGCGCTCGAGCTTCTCGAATGACACACCCGTGAAGGTGGGAGTGAGGCGCGCGATCTCATCCATGATCTCGGACGGGTGCGTGTAGTTCATGCCCTCATAGCCCAGCGCCTTCGCGAAGCGCACGGTGACTTCCCAGTCGGCCAGGCCTCCCAGCGGCTCCATGATCTTGCGCACGAGTGCAATGCGGCGCTCCGCATTGGTGAAGGTCCCGTCCTTTTCCAGGAAGGACGAGCCCGGGAAAAACACATGCGCGTACTTGGCGGTTTCATTCAGGAACAGGTCCTGCACCACCACGCACTCCATGGCCGCCAGGCCCGCCGTGACATGCTGGGTGTTCGGATCGGACTGCGCCGGATCTTCGCCCTCTACGTACAGCGCCTTGAAGCTGCCTTCCAGCGCGGCTTCCAGCATGTTCGGGATACGCAGGCCCGGTTCCGGATCGAGCGTGACGCCCCAATCCTTCTCGAAGGACTGGCGGGTCGCTTCATCCGACAGATGGCGATAGCCCGACAGTTCGTGCGGGAATGAACCCATGTCGCAGGAGCCCTGCACATTATTCTGACCGCGCAGCGGATTCACGCCCACGCCTTCACGCCCGAGATTGCCCGTGGCCATCGCGAGCTGCGCGATACCCATCACCGCGGTGCTGCCCTGGCTGTGCTCGGTGACGCCCAGGCCGTAGTAGATGGCGCCATTGCCGCCAGTTGCATACAACCTGGCCGCGCCACGGACCAGCCGCGCCGGCACGCCGGTGACCGACTCCATGACCTCGGGCGAGTTCTTCGGCTGCGAGACGAAGTCCTTCCAGCGCTGCAGGGGGCCGGGCTCGCAGCGTTCGGCCACGAACTTCTCGTTCACCAGTCCTTCCGTGACCACCACATGCGCCAGGCAATTGAGCAGCGCCACATTGGTGCCGGGGCGCAGTTGCAGGTGGTAATCCGCCTGGACATGTGGCGAGCGCACCAGATCGATCTCACGCGGATCGGCCACAATGAGTTTCGCGCCTTCGCGCAGCCGGCGCTTCATGCGCGAACCGAACACGGGGTGGCCGTCGGTCGGATTCGCGCCGATCACCAGGATGACATCGCACCTGGTGATGGAGTCGAAGTTCTGCGTACCCGCGGACTCGCCCATGGTGTTCTTCAAACCATAGCCCGTGGGCGAGTGGCAGACTCGCGCGCAGGTGTCGACATTGTTCGTGCCGAGCGCCGCACGGACCAGCTTCTGCACCAGGAAGGCTTCCTCGTTGGTGCAGCGTGAAGAGGTGATGCCACCCACCGAGTAGCGTCCGTACTTCTCCTGGATGCGCCTGAACTCGGAAGCCGCGTATTCGAAGGCCTCATCCCAACTCACCTCGCGCCAGGGATCAGTGATCTTCGCGCGGATCATCGGCCGGGTGATGCGATCGGCGTGGGTGGCGTAGCCGTAGGCGAAGCGCCCCTTCACGCAGGCATGGCCGCGATTGGCACCGCCATCGCGGTCGGGAACCATGCGCACCACCTGCTGATCCTTTACTTCAGCCGTGAAGGAGCAGCCCACGCCGCAGTACGCGCAGGTGGTCTTGATCGCTTCAGCCGGCTGCCCGGCGATCTGCAGGCTCTTCTCGGTGAGTGCACCGGTAGGACAGCTCTCGACACAGGCACCGCAGGACACGCACTCGGATTCCTTGAAGCCATCGTCCTGGCTGGCAACGATGCGCGAGTCGAAGCCGCGGCCTTGCACGGTGAGGGCGAATGTGCCCTGCACCTCATTGCAGGCGCGCACGCAGCGCGAGCACACGATGCAGGCCGCCGGATCAAAGGTGAAATAGGGGTTGCTCTCGTCCTTGCAGGCTTCCAGATGCGTCTGGCCATCCTCGCCATAGCGCGTGGTGCTGCCCAGGCCGAGCTTCTTGGCCACCTGCCGCAGCTCGCTGCGATCGCCGGCGGCATCGGCTTGCGGATGATCGGAGAGATACAGCTCGACGATGCCCGAACGCAGCTTCTTCAGCCGCTCGCTGTCGGTCTTCACCTTCATGCCTGGCGCCACCAGCGTGGTGCAGGAAGCCGGAAAGCCGCGCTGGCCTTCGATTTCGACCATGCATACCCGGCACGAGCCGAAGGATTTCAGCGTGTTGGTGGCGCACAGCTTGGGAATCGCCCCACCGGCCGCGGCGGCCGCGCGCATGACGGAAGTTCCGGCCGGAACCGTGACGTCAGCGCCGTCGATGCTGAGCGTGACCGGAGCGCCGTGCACTGCCGGGGTTCCATGATCGTGATGATTCAGGGCGTACATGTAGCACTCCGTCAGCCGCGATCGCGGTTGAAGTCTTCAGGGAAATGTTTGAGCGCGCTCATGACCGGAAACGGCGTCATGCCACCCAGACCGCACAGCGAACCGTACTGCATGGTGTCGCACAGGTCTTCCAGCAGCTTGAGATTGGCGGCCCGTTCGTCGTCTTTCATGATGCGGTCCATCACTTCGACACCGCGTATCGACCCGATGCGGCACGGCGTGCACTTGCCGCAGGACTCCACCGCGCAGAATTCCATGGCGTAGCGGGCCATCTTCGCCATGTCCACCGTGTCGTCGAAGGCAACGATGCCGCCGTGGCCCACCAGTGCCCCGATGGCGGTGAAGGCCTCATAGTCGAGCTGCACGTCGAACTGCGATTCAGGGATGTAGGCACCCAATGGGCCACCCACCTGCACCGTACGGATGGGACGCCCCGAGGCCGAGCCGCCACCGAAGTCATACAGCAGCTCGCGCAGCGTGACACCAAAGGCCTTCTCCACCAGGCCCCCGTGCTTGATGTTGCCCGCAAGCTGGATGGGCAGCGTGCCGCGAGAGCGGCCCATACCGTAGTCCTTATAAAAGGCCGCACCCTTCTGGAGAATCACCGGCAGGCTGGCCAGCGAAATGACGTTGTTGATGACCGTGGGCTTGCCGAACAGGCCCTGGACGGCCGGCAGCGGCGGACGGAAACGCACCTCGGCCCGCTTGCCCTCCAGGCTCTCGAGCAGCGAAGTCTCCTCGCCGCACACATAGGCGCCGGCACCGATGCGCACTTCCAGTTCGAAATCCTTGCCGCTGCCCAGTACATTGCGGCCGAGACTGCCGAGGCGTCTCGCGACACCGATGGCCTCGCGCAAGGCCATCGCGGCGTGCGGATATTCCGCACGCAGATAGATGAATCCCTGCGTTGCGCCCACCGCGGTGCCGGCGATGGTCATGCCTTCGATCAGCGTGAAGGGATCGCCCTCCATCAGCATGCGATCGGAGAATGTGCCCGAGTCGCCTTCGTCGGCATTGCAGACGACATACTTCTGGTCGGCCTGCTGGTCGAGCACGGTCTTCCACTTGATGCCGGTCGGGAAGGCGGCGCCGCCGCGCCCTCGCAGGCCCGAGTCGGTGACCTCCCGCACCACCTCGGCGCCGCTCAACGTCAGCGCGCGCCTGAGACCTTCATAGCCGCCGTGTTCGAGGTACTGATCCAGATCCACCGGATCGATGATTCCCACGCGTGCAAAGGTGAGGCGCTCCTGCTTCGCGATGAATGGCAATTGATCGACCACACCGACACGCAGCGCATGAGGCGCGCCATTCAACAGGCCGGAATCCAGCAGTGCATCGACATCCGGGGCACCGACCGGACCATAGCCCACGCGTTCACCGGCAATTTCGACTTCGACCAGAGGCTCGAGCCACACCATGCCGCGCGAACCCACGCGTACGATCTGGATGGCCTGGCCTCGCGACTGCGCGGCTGCCTGCAAGGCATGCGCGGTTTCATCGGCGCCCAGCGCCACGGCGGCCGCATCCCGGGAGATGTAGACCTTCACGCTCACTGTCGCGACCTCCACTGCGTCAGGAGCTGGTCGAACCGTGCCGGCGTGACGCGCCCGTACAGCTTGTCGTCGATCATCATCGACGGACCCGCCGCGCAATTTCCCAGACAGTAGGCGGCTTCGAGTGTGAATTGCCCGTCCGCGCTGGTGCCGTGGTAATCCGCGCCCAGGCAACGCCTGGCATGCGCCTCGGTGGCTTCACCATTCACCGCCTGGCAGGCTTCCGCGCGACACAGCCGCACCACGTGCCGGCCGGGCTGGTGCTGACGAAAATAATCATAGAAGCTGACGACGCCGTGCACTTCGGCACGCGAGAGATTCAGCGACGCAGCAATCCTCGCCACCGCCTCGGGCGGAACGAAACCCAGTTCGTCCTGCACGCCGCGCAGGATCGGCAGCAACGGGCCGGGACTGTCGGCGAAGCGGGCGATGACGGAATCGACGGCTTGCGCCTGGCTTTCGCCGAAAACAAACATGAATGCGCGGACCTCGGGAATTGCAGCTGATCCCGCATTGTCCCGGTGCGAGTGGCGGACCGGAATATGACGGCGCAATCATATGATCGCGACTTCATATCGTGCGCCGTGTCACGGTGGATGCGCGGCGTTCGGATGAAACAGCTGCACCCCTTCCACGCGATATCCCGCAATCGCCCGCTGCCCCTCTGCCGAGAGCAGGAAATCGATGAAACGCTGGCCCAGGGCAGCTTTCACGCCCGCGTGTCTGACCGGATTCACCAGGATCAGGCTGTACTGGTTGAACAGCCGCGGATCCCCTTCCACCATCGCCCGAAGATTGCGCTTGTTGCGAAAGCTCACCCAGGTGGCGCGATCGGTCAGCACATAGGCATCGCTGGCCGCGGCAATGTTCAGCGCCGGCCCCATGCCCTGTCCCACGGCCCGATACCAGCGATCTGCCGCGGGATCGATGTCGATGCCAGCCGCCTTCCACAGTCGCAGTTCCGCGCGATGCGTGCCCGACTGATCGCCTCTGGAAACAAATACGGACTTTGCGCGCCGGATGGCCGCAAGCGCTCGCAGCACGTCAGCAGTGCCCTGCACATGCGCCGGATCGGCGGCCGGGCCCACCAGCAGGAAGTCGTTGTACATCACCAGGTGACGCACGACACCGAATCCCTCGGCGACGAAACGCTGTTCGGCTTCGGGGTCATGCACGAAGACCACATCCGCGTCGCCACGACGCGCGGTCTCCAGCGCCTGTCCGGTGCCCTGCGCGACCACCTTCACCGCGATGCCCGTACGTTCACGCACCACAGGCAACAGGTAGCTGAACAATCCGGAGTCCTGTGTCGAGGTGGTCGAGGCCACCACGATGGTTTCTTCCTGGGCCTGCACACCGACGGGCAGCGCCGCGGCCAGCAGAACCAGCACAAACTGGAAGCGCGTGAATCTTTTCATCATCCCTCCTCCAATCAGAGCAGCAACTGCCCGGCAATGAACCGCCTCGCGGTTTCGGTGGCTGGGCTGCCAAACAGTTGCGTGACCGGACCGCTCTCCACCACTTCACCGCGATGCAGCAGCACCACCTCGCCGGCGATGCGCTCGGCTTCAGCCAGATCGTGAGTGGTCATCACCACTTTCACGCCGCGCGCCGCGACAGCGCGCACCAGCTCTTCGATGGCTTGCGTGGCGGCGGGATCCAGACTTGCGGTCGGCTCGTCGAGAAACAGCACGGCCGGATCGCGGGCCAGTGCGCGAGCCAGCGCCAGCCGCTGGCGCTCACCGCCGGACAGTCGGGGCGCGGGGCGATCGGCCAGATCACGCAAGCCCACCATGTTCAGCAGTTCGAGCGCGCGCGCGAGACGCTGCACGCGTGGCACGGCCGCTGTAGCCAGCGCGTAACGCACGTTGTCCAGCACCGAACGCCGCAACATCACCGGTCGCTGCAGGACCAGCGCGCGTCGCACGGGCGGCACTTCGGTTCTGCCGCCCCAGCTCACACTGCCGGAAGCCGGCCTCACCAGACCCATCGCCGTTCGAAGCAGCGTCGTCTTGCCCGAACCATTGGGCCCGATCAGCACAGTCGGCGCACCGGCCTCCAGACGCAGATTCACGCCGCGCAGCAGCACCGTCGTGCCCCTCTGCACGCTCACATCCCGCAGGACGACCGGCAGTTCGAGATTCAATGCGGAAGACTGCCCGTTCATCAGCGCTCGAAACGGGCACCGATCGATTTGACGGCAGCGGCCGCGATGTTCACCGCCAGGACGATGCACAGCAGCACCATTCCCAGGCCCATCGCCAGTGGCAGATTGCCCTTGGAGGTCTCCAGCGCGATGGTGGTGGTCATGGTGCGCGTATAGCCTTCGATGTTGCCGCCGACGATGATGATGGAACCGACTTCAGCCGCTGCCCGTCCGAACCCCGCCAGCAGCGCGGTCACCAGCGAGAAGCGCGCATCCCACAGCAGCGTGCGCACGCGCCGCAGCACACCCACTCCCATCGCGGCCAGTTCATCGCGGTATTCCAGCCACAGATCCTCCACGGTCTGCCGCGTCAGCGCCGCGATGATGGGCAGCACCAACAGGGTTTGCGTGATGATCATGGCCTGCGGGGTGAACAGCAGACCCAGCGAACCCAGGGGACCGGAGCGCGACAGCAGCAGATAGACGGCCAGACCGATGACTACCGGCGGCAGTCCCATGAATGCATTCAGCGCCACGACCACGGCCTGTCGCCCCGGGAAGCGACTGAGCGCTATCAAGGCGCCCAGTGGCGCACCGAGCAGGGCCGCAAACAGCGTCGCGCTCAGACTGACGCCCAGCGACAGGCGCACGATCGAGAGCAGCGCCGGATCGGCGCCAAGGACCAGATCCAGTGCCGATCCGTCATGCGTCATGATGAGGCGCAGCCCGACGTGACTTGCTCGCCCAGCAGTGCCTGCGCCACGCCCAGCGCAATGGCCAGCGGTCGCTCGCCCAGCCCGTGCACTTGTGGCGCGGCACGAGGATCGACTTCCAGCAGGCGCTGGCCGCTGGTGACTTGCGCACCATCGTGTGTGATCCCACGCAAGTGCCCCGAAATGGGTGCGCGGATGATGTGAGCCTCCAACCGCCCCACTGCATCGCCGCTGCGCACCGGCTGTCCCAGTGATGCCTGGGTATGCCACACGCCCGTGACGGGTGCGACAGCAAAGCGCTCGCGCGTGACGCCATCCAGCGCGCGCGGACCGCCGCTGCGCTCGGCGGCCGCGCGATCGCGCAGCACCCGGCCCATCGCATCGCCCCACTGTGTTTCGATGGCGATATGGCAGTTGCGACCGGGCTCGTATCCCGGTCCCAACCCAACGGTGACTTCTGCCATGCCGCGCAAATCCTCGGGAGCCTGCTGTCGCCGCATGGTGGCATTGATCACCGCATCGAAGCGCAGCGTCCGCAGCAGTTCGCTTTCCGGCACCGTCGTCACCGGCACGACTTGCGCGGCCGACCAGCAGGTTTCAACGCTGGCCGCGTCAGGGAGCAGCCGTGCTTCGACGCCATCGAGGGTTGCGCGTCCATCGAACAGCGCATCGGTGAATGCCATGCCGCGCCGCGCATGCGGCGATTGCGGTCGCTCGCAGACCAGCACGGACGCGCCGCGACGAAACAGCAGGTGCGCGATGGCTGAACCTATGTCGCCGCCGCCTATGACAAGTACGCGCAAACGCGTCATCGGCGCACGCCAGTCACTGTCGTGGGCATGGTTTCCCGCGAACGCGGCGCGGATCGAGGCCGGAACCCCTGTGATATTCTCCCGAAGTTAAATCTGCCCCGGCGCAGGCGGGGCTCAGTGCCGGGAAATCGACGCAAGTGAGCACAGAAGCAGCCAGACCAGAAGCCACGGTAGTGGCAACCGTATCCGTGGATCAGGTGCGCGGACGCAAGCGCGCCAAGGGCCAGCTCAAAGGCCGCCAGCCCGACCATGTCTCCATGGGCGAGGTGCTGAGCCTCATCGGCGCGGAGCCGCATCGGCGCGACCTGCTGATCGAAAATCTGCACAAGCTGAACGATTTCTACCGCGGTCTGCACGACCGGCACCTCGTGGCCCTGGCCCGGCAGATGAACCTGCCAATGGCCGAAGTGTACGAGGTCGCCACCTTCTATCACCATTTCGAAGTGCTGCGCGAGGGACAGGAACCCGCGCGCCTGACCGTGCGCGTCTGCGATGGACTGGCCTGCGAGATGCGCGGCGCGCGCGAACTGCTGACGCGTTTGCCCACCCTGCTCGGCACCGACGTGCGCGTGATCGCCGCGCCCTGCGTGGGCCGCTGCGAGCAGGCACCGGTGGCGGTGGTTGGGCAGGCCCCGGTGGTGCAGGCGGACAGCCAGAAAATCCTGCATGCCGTCCATGGCGGCGCAGCGGCACATCCCGCGCCGCCCGATGACGGGCAGTTCGATGCCGGTGCCGCGGGTGCCGCACCGGTTACCGCCTCGCCGTCCGAAGTCTCGCCCAGCTATGTGGGCCTGCGCGCCTACCGTGCACGAGGCGGTTACGCGCTGGCCGCGCGCGTCACCTCGGGCGAGGTCGCGGCAGACGGCGTGCTGAAGGCCATGTCCGATTCGGGCCTGCGTGGCCTGGGCGGCGCGGGTTTTCCCGCCGGCCGCAAATGGGGCATCGTGCGTCAGCAGCCCGCGCCGCGACTGATGGCCGTGAACATCGACGAAGGCGAACCTGGCACCTTCAAGGACCGCACCTATCTCGAACGCGATCCGCATCGTTTTCTCGAAGGCCTGCTGATCGCCGCGCATGTGGTGGGCACCGAGGCCTGCTACATCTATCTGCGGGATGAATACCACGGCTGCCGCGCCATCCTCGAACGCGAACTGGAATTGCTGCGCGCCGCGCCGCCCTGTCCGCTGCCGCACATCGAGTTGCGCCGCGGCGCCGGCGCCTACATCTGCGGCGAGGAATCCGCGATGATCGAAAGCATCGAGGGCAAGCGCGGCGAGCCGCGCATGCGTCCGCCCTATATCGCGCAGACCGGCCTGTTCGGCCGGCCCACGCTGGAACACAACTTCGAAACCCTGTACTGGGTGCGCGACATCGTCGAACGCGGCCCCGACTGGTTCAGCGGTTTCGGCCGCAATGGCCGCAAGGGCCTGCGCTCGTACAGCGTCAGCGGCCGCGTGCGCGAGCCGGGCGTGAAGCTGGCACCAGCGGGCATCTCGCTGCAGGAACTGATCGATGAGTTCTGCGGCGGCATGCTGCCGGGACACGAGCTCTATGCCTATCTGCCTGGCGGCGCCTCCGGCGGCATCCTGCCGGCGAAGCTGGCGGATGTGCCGCTGGATTTCGACACGCTGCAACCGCATGGCTGCTTCATCGGATCCGCCGCCGTCATCGTGCTGTCGAATCACGACAAGGCGCGCGACGCGGCGCTGAACATGATGCGTTTCTTCGAACACGAGAGTTGTGGACAGTGCACGCCGTGCCGGGTCGGCACGGGCAAGGCCGCGCAGCTGATGACAGCCAGGCAGTGGGACCACAAGACGCTGGAAGACCTGAACCAGGTGATGATCGACGCGTCGATCTGCGGCCTCGGCCAGGCGGCGCCCAATCCCGTGCGTTGCGTGCAGAAATATTTTCCGGACGAGGTCTGAATGAACGCCGCAGAAAAGATGCTGCAGATTCCGGCCACCATCGAGTTCGAGCTCGATGGCAGGAAGGTCAGTGCGCTGGAGGGTGAAACCATCCTGCAGGCGGCGGAGCGGCTGGGCACGACCATCCCGCGCCTGTGCTACACGCCGGGCTACCGCGCCGATGGCAATTGCCGCGCCTGCGTCGTGGAGATCGATGGCGAGCGCACGCTGGCGCCCTCCTGCTGCCGCGCTCCGACGACCGGCATGAAGGTGAAGGCGACCAGCGAGCGCGCCGTGAAGAGCCAGAAGCTGGTCGTGGAGATGCTGCTCTCCGACATGCCCGAGAAGGGCTACAAGTGGATCGAGGACGATGCCACCCGCCAGCATGGCGAGCTTTCCGACTGGGCGGCGCGGCTCGGCGTCGCGGTGCGGCCGGAGCTGAAAGCGCTGACGCGGCATCAGCCTGCCGCCGATCTTTCGCATCCCGCCATGGCGGTGAATCTCGACGCCTGCATCCAGTGCAACCGCTGCGTGCGCGCCTGTCGCGAAGAGCAGGTGAATGACGTCATCGGCTACGCGCACCGTGGCGGCCACAGCGCCATCGTGTTCGACCTGCAGGATGGCATGGGCGAATCCACCTGCGTGGCCTGCGGTGAGTGCGTGCAGGCCTGCCCCACCGGCGCGCTGATGCCCAAGACCCACATCGGCTCGCAGAAGGTGGACAAGAAGGTCGATTCGGTTTGTCCGTTCTGCGGCGTGGGCTGCCTGCTCACCTACAACATCAAGGATGGCGAGATCGTCAGCGTCGAGGGGCGCGACGGCCCGGCGAACCACAATCGCCTGTGCGTGAAGGGCCGCTTCGGCTTCGACTATGTGCATCACCCGCAACGCCTGACCACGCCGCTGATCCGCAAGCCCGGCGTGCCGAAGAACTACGAGGAAGTGGGCGATCCCGAGAAGTGGCGCGATGTGTTCCGCGAGGCCACCTGGGAAGAAGCCCTGGACGTGGCGGCCGGCAAGCTCAAGGCACTCAGGGACCAGCACGGTCTGAAGACGCTCGCCGGCTTCGGTTCGGCCAAGGGCAGCAACGAAGAGGCCTACCTGTTCCAGAAGCTGGTGCGCACGGGCTTCGGCAGCAACAACGTCGATCACTGCACGCGGCTGTGTCATGCCTCGAGCGTGGCCGCGCTGCTCGAGGGCGTGGGCTCGGCCGCCGTCAGCAACCAGGTCAACGACGTCGAACACGCCGACCTCATCTTCGTGATCGGCTCGAACCCCACCGCCAATCATCCGGTGGCCGCCACCTGGATGAAGAACGCGGCCAAACGCGGCACCAAGATCGTGCTCGCCGATCCACGCATCACCGACATCGGCCGGCAGGCATGGCGCACGCTGCAATTCCGCGCCGACACCGACGTGGCACTGCTCAATGCGCTGATCCACACCGTCATCGACGAAGGACTGGTGGACGCGGACTTCATCGCCAATCGCGCCAACAACTTCGAAGCGCTGAAAGAGAACGTCAAGGGCTACAGCGCCGAGGCCATGGCGCCGATCTGCGGCATCCCCGCCGAGACCATCCGTGAAGTCGCGCGCGAATTCGCCACCTGCAAGTCCGCGATGATTCTGTGGGGCATGGGTATCAGCCAGCATGTGCATGGCACCGACAACGCCCGCTGCCTGATCGCGCTGGTTTCGGTCACGGGCCAGATCGGCAAGCCCGGCAGCGGACTGCATCCGCTGCGCGGCCAGAACAATGTGCAGGGCGCCAGCGATGCGGGCCTGATCCCGATGATGTTCCCGAACTATCTGCGCGTCAGCGATCCGCAGGCGCTGCAGCGCTTCGAGAAATTCTGGGACACCAAGCTCGACGACAAGCCCGGTTATACCGTGGTCGAGATCATGCACAAGTGCCTCGCGCCAGAGAGCGATCCGCACAAGATCCGCGGCATGTACATCATGGGCGAGAACCCGGCGATGTCCGACCCCGACCTCAACCATGCGCGCCATGCGCTGTGCGAGCTCGAGCACCTGGTCGTGCAGGACATCTTCATGACCGAGACGGCCTGGTATGCCGATGTGGTGCTGCCCGCCAGCGCCTGGCCCGAGAAGACCGGCACAGTGACCAACACCGATCGCATGGTGCAGCTGGGCCGTCGCGCGCTCGATCTGCCGGGAGATGCCCGCCCTGATCTGTGGATCATCCAGCAGATCGCCAGACGTATCGGCCTGCCATGGAACTACGAAGGGCCGGAAAGCGGTGTCGCCGCGGTGTACGAAGAAATGCGCCAGGCCATGCACGAGGCCATTGCCGGCATCAGCTGGGAGCGCCTCGAAGCCGAGTCCAGCGTGACCTACCCCTGCCTCAGCGCGGACGATCCCGGCCAGCCCACCGTGTTCGTCGATGACTTCCCGACGCAGGACGGCCGCGTGAAGCTGGTGCCGGCGGACATCATCCCCGCCAATGAACGCCCCGATGTGGACTATCCCTTCGTGCTCATCACTGGCCGCCAGCTCGAACACTGGCATACGGGCAGCATGACGCGCCGTTCCTTCGTGCTCGATGCCGTTGAACCCATTGCCACCGCGTCGATGAATGCCGTGGAAATGCGCAAGCTGGGCGTGGAACCTGGCGACACCATCACCGTGCGTTCGCGTCGCGGTGAAGTGGCCATCAGCCTGCGCCGCGATGACGGCACACCGCCTGGCACCGTGTTCATTCCCTTCGCCTACTACGAAGCGGCGGCCAATGTGCTGACGAATCCGGTGCTGGATCCCTTCGGCAAGATTCCGGAATTCAAGTACTGCGCCGTGGCGGTTTCCAAAGGCGGCACGCCGATGCCGGCGCCGGGCTACAGCCGCGTCACGGATGGAGCCGTGACCTGAGCAAGGCGCTGTTGCCGGCCGAGGCCACGCGCAGCATCCTGTCGCGCGTCACGCGGCTGGCTGGCGAACGCCTGCCGCTGCGGCAGTGCGTTGGCAGGATCCTGAGGCAGGACGTCCAGGCGGAGCGCGACAATCCGCCCTTCGACCGCGTGTGCATGGATGGCGTCGCCGTATCGAGCGCCGCGGTGACCGGCGGCATCCGCACCCTGCGCCTGCAGGGCACGCAAGCCGCCGGCGCGGTTCCTTTCACGCTGGCCGCACCCGACGCCGCCGTCGAGGTGATGACGGGCGCCGTATTGCCCCAGGGCACCGACAGCGTCATTCCGCTGGAGGAATACGATCTGGCGAACGGCACGCTGACGCTGCAGGCCGTGGCCACCGCCGAGCCCTGGCGCAATGTGCAGCGCCGCGGTTCGGACAGCGCGCCGGGCGTGCCCATGCTCGGCAGCGGCATGCGGCTGGGTGCCGCGGAAATCGCCGTCGTCGCCTCGGCCGGTCTGGCTGAAGTGGAAGTCAGTCGCCAGCCGCGTGTGATGGTGATTTCCACGGGCGATGAGCTCATCGAACCCGGCCAGCCCATCGCGGACTACCAGGCGCGCCGCTCCAATGCTTATGGCGTGACTTCAGCATTGCGGCTGCACGGTTTCGAAGCCGTGGCGGATGAACATCTGCGCGATGACGAAGCCCTGATGCGCCGGCGGCTGGGCGAAATCCTCGACGCGCACGAGGTGATCGTGCTCAGCGGCGGCGTGTCGAAGGGCAAGTTCGATTTTGTACCGGTGGCACTCAAGGCGCTGGGCGTCGAAGAGGTGTTCTATCAAGTGGCGCAGCGTCCCGGCCGGCCGATGTGGTTCGGTGTCGGACCCAAAGGCCAGCTGCTGTTCGGCCTGCCCGGCAATCCCGTGTCCACGCAGATCTGCCTCATACGGTATGTGTTGCCCGCGCTGCGCGCGGCCATGAACCAGAGCACGGCGGCCCAGGAACGCATCGCGATGGCTGAAGCGCTCGACGGTCGCAAGATGACCTACTTCATGCCGGTGACGCTGGACCACGCGGGCGCCCTGCCGCCCCGCGGCCGCGCCAGAGCGCCACATGGCTCCGGCGATTTTCTGGCGCTGGCTGGCACGGACGGTTTCGTCGAACTGTCGCCGCGACCCGAAGGCTATCCGGAAGGATTCGTCGCCGATTTCTATCGCTGGTAACCGCTCGCCGCGAAGCCTGCCTCGAATCGCGCCAGATCCTCGCGCGTGTTGAGATTGGCGAAGCGCTGCGCGTCCTCGAAGCGCACTTTCACAGCGCCGACCTGCTCCAGCATCTTCCACGTAGCAGGATGGGCGCCATCCGCCAACGCCTCGGTCAGCAGCGCCAGCGCGCTGACCGGCCATATGGCGCACAAGGGCTGCCGTCCCTCCGCCGTCTCCGCCATGGCCGCGCCACCGTCCGCGGCCTCATACAGTCGGGAATAAAGATCATCCGGAAGCATTGGCGCGTCACAGGGGCTCACAGCCAGCGCGGTGGCACCTTGCCCTGCTGCCCAGGCCAATCCCGCCTTGACGCCCGCCAGCGGCCCGTCCGCGTCGCCTGGCGCGTCGGTGATGATCTGCAGTGCGTGCGCGGCAGCCAACGCGGCCGCGCCCGTGCCGGGTCGTGCATTCACCGCCACGCGGGAGCAGTTGCGCGCCAGGCGGTCCGCTGCCCACAGCAGCAATGGACGGCCTGCGAGCATGGCCACGGCCTTTTCGCCGCCGAAGCGCAACGAGCGTCCGCCCGCGATGACGATTCCCAGCAACTGTCCCTTGGCCTGCATACGCGGCCACTATATAAGTTCCGCGATGCATGACCCATCGGTGCTTGGACTGGTCGGCTGGAGCGGTTCCGGCAAGACGACGCTGCTGAAGCGATTGCTGCCGCTGTTGGTGCAGCGTGGCCTGCGCGTGGCCACCATCAAGCACGCGCATCATGAATTCGACGTGGATGTCCCGGGCAAGGATTCCTACGAGCATCGCAAGGCCGGCGCCAGCGAGGTGATCGTCTGCTCGGCGCGGCGCTGGGTGCAGATGCATGAACTGGGCGACGCGGCCGAGCCCACGCTGGCCGAACTGCTGCAAAAACTCACGCCCTGCGATCTGGTGCTGGTGGAAGGCTTCAAGCGCGAGTCCCATCCGAAACTCGAAGTCTATCGGCCCGCGCTGGCGAAGCCGCCCCTGTATGTCAGCGACGCGCACGTGCTGGCCGTGGCCAGCGATGCGGCATTGCCTGGCGCGCATCCACCGCTGGTGGATCTCAATGACGCACCCGCCGTCGCCGAACAGGTACTGCGCTGCGCGCAGCCCCTGCCTCGCGTACTCGCATCGCTGATGCAAGCGCCTGTTCCGCGCTAGAAATCCACGCTGGCCGACGCCAGCACCGTGCGCGGACTGCCCAGGTGCGCCAGCAGATTGCCGGTATTGGCGCCGGTCAGATTGCTCGGTGCCACCGTCGACCAGTAATGCTTGTCGGCGACGTTGTTGACGGCAAGGCGCAGTGACAGTGGCTTGCCCATCAAGGTCGTGGCGTATCGGGCCCCGATGTCGAAAAGGTTGTAGCCGTCGGCGAACTGCGTGTTGGTGTCGTTGGCGGCGCGCCTGCCCGAGAACTGGTAGTTCAGCGTCGCAACCAGACCCGGAATTCCAGCCAGCTGATATTCGAACAGCACATTGCCCTTCACCTTGGCGGCGCCCACATAGCGCTTGTCATTGGTTGCGGCCAGCGGTGTGTCCTGCAGCCGCGCGTTCAGCAGCGTCAGCCCGCCGAACACCGTCAACCCATGAACCACTTCTCCAACCGCCGACAGTTCAAGGCCGCGATTGAGCTGATCGCCACTGATCCTGAAGATGCGATCGACGGGATCGGTGGTGGCAAAGGGCCGCCTGAGCCGGAACAGCGCCGCGGTGAAGTTCAGCTTGTCCAGGGCCCACTTGTAGCCGAGCTCGTACTGGCTGCTGCGATAAGGGGCGAGACTCATGCCTGCATTCGCGGCCGTGCCAGGCGCAAGGTCGCCGGCCTGCAGGCTGCTGGCGTAGGTGGCATAGAGGGTCATGTTGGCGGCTGGCTTGAACAACAGGCTTGCAGTGGGACTCAGGCCGCTATCCGAGTAACCAGGCAATGCCACTCCCGCCGCATTGAGGTTGTCGGTGTGGAACCAGTCCTGGCTCACGGCGAGGCGCACCGACCATTGATCGTTGAAGCGCAGTGTGTCGGCGACATTCACGCCCTGCTGATAGATGGTCGACGACTTGTGGTTCAGTCGTGAATTCGGCGGACCGGCCGTCGGCTCGGGAAAAATCGCGGGCGCGGCCAGCGTCGCCGTGCCCAGCCGCACACTGGCCGCCGTCGCCGGCGTGTCCACTGCATAGGATCGCGACTTGTAGCCCGCCGTGCCCAGCGTGAGCTCGTGGCCGATCGCACCGGTATCGAAGCGGCCGTTCAGATACGCCGAATCGCTGGTGATGCGGAATCGCGGCGCGAAGCCGTTGGCGAACGAGGAAACATAGGTGCCGGTGTTGTTGGACAGGCTGTTCACGGGCGTATTGATGTCACGCGTCGCGTCCTGGTCCAGGACTCCGGCCACCAGGTGCCAGTCGTTGCTGAAGTCGTGCTTCACGCGCGCGGTGGCGATGCGTGTCTTCATCTCCACGCCGGCATACGACTGACCGTAACCCGCGCGGTCGGGATCCGGAGCGTCGGGCAGCTGGATGCTCTGGCCGTAGGCGAACCAGCCGGGATAACCCTTGGTGCGCAGTTCGTAGTCGCTGTAGTTCAGCTCGATCATGCCGCGTTCCCAGGCGCGGATGTCCAGGCCGATGTCCGCGAGCCCGCGGTGCTGGCGACTGCCTTGCACGAAACCATCGCCATTCGCGTATACGCCGTTCAGCCGGAAGCGAAGGCGGTCATTGGCATCGATGCCGCCGCTCAAATCGGCTTTGGCAGTCAATATGCTGTCGCTGGAATAGCCGACGGTGACTTGCCGCACATCCTCGCCAGCGGGACGCTTCGACACGAAGTTGAACATGCCGGAAGGATTGGCGGGACCATAGAGCGATGCCGACGCGCCATTGACCACCTCGATCTGCTGGAACTGCTCCATCGCGTTGGCGACGGTGGCGTACAGGGTCATGCCGTCCAGGCGCGAATTCTGGAAGTTGCCGCCCTGCATGCCACGCGTCTGCGGGCGCAGGATGTCCGGACCCTGCTGCTCCTGATACGCCACCAGTGGCAGATACTTCGACACGTCCTTGAAATTCACCGCCTGTGAATTCTGGATGAGATCACCGGGCAGGACGGCCACGGAATACGGCGTATCGAGAAGCGGCGCGCCACCCAGCGGACCCACACTGCCCAGTGAATCCACTCGATAGTTTTCAGATGCCTTGCCGGTCACGACCACAACAGGCAGCGCGGTGGACGCGCGCGTGGATGAACGCGGCACCTCCGCGGCGGCCGAAACGCCGGTCAACGCCACGGCGCCGAGACACAAGGCGCAAGGGATGCGATATCGGTTCATGAAGCCGTCCTGTTTGAGGGTGGCGCACGCTAGCAGGCACATCCAGTTCCCGCGATATGCACAGACGTGCATATTTGAACGACCGGCAGGACCGATATAGTGCGGCTGTCGCTTCATGCATCGGATCGCGGGGCATCGCATCATGGTTACACGCGCACTGCGCACGGCAGTTTTCTCGCTGACCCTTTTCGGCATCGCTGGCGCCGCATGCGCCGCCGAGCCAGCGTCCGGCGATGTGGTGGAGATTTTTTCCGCGGGCAGCCTGCGCGGCGTGGTCAGCGACCTGAGTGCCGCAGCCAGCAGCGAACTGCACATTCAGTTGAAGGCGACCTTCGGTGGCTCGGGCACCCTGCGGGAACGCGTGGAGAAAGGCGAACATCCGGACTTGCTGCTGTCCGCCGATCTGCAGTCGCCGCGCCGACTGGAAGCGCTGCGCCTCACATCGTTGCCACCGATGGCGTTCGCGCGCAATCGCATGTGTCTGGTCTCGCGAGGCGATGCGGCGCTGACGGACTCGAGCCTGATCGATCGCCTGCTGTCACCGGCCCTGCGGGTGAAGACCTCCACACCGGTGGCCGATCCCTCCGGTGATTACGCATGGGCGCTGTTCGACCGCATCGATCGAATGCGCCCCGGCGCGGCCGCCCGTCTCAAGAGCAAGGCCCAGGCAGCCATGAAGCTGGCCGCCACGCCCGCCAATCCCGGACAGAGCGCCACGGCGGCCCTGTTTGCCGCGCACCAGATCGACGTGGCGATCACATATTGCAGCGCATCGACAAATCTGTTGCGCGAGATCCCCGGTCTGGTTTCCCTTGCGGCGCCCGCCGCACTGGAGCCGCATCCCGTCTACGGACTCGCACTGGTGTCGAACAAACCCGCGGCGGCGAGAATCGCCCTGTTTCTTCTTTCGGAAAAAGGCCAGGCCATCATTGCCAGAAACGGCCTGTTGCCATTGATCGACACGGACAGCAAGACACGCTGAGGAGGCACTGCTCGCGTCTAGGCGAGGATGCCGAATATCTCCTCGATGGAGTGAACCGTGCCCGGCTGCGTCACCGAATACCCAGGCAGCGCGCCGATTGCCGCCTCGAAAGCCGCGCCGCGCATCACACCGAGAATCCGCTGCACGGCCGGGTTGTCGAGACTGTGCCGATCGCACACGAAGACATAGTCCTCGGTGACCACCGGCACAAAGTCCAGGTCGAACTGGCGCGCCGCGGCTTCGACGCCAAAACTGGCGTTGGCCATGCCGCTGGCGACATAGGCGGCCACAGCGGCATGCGTGAATTCGACCTGCTGATATCCCTGGATGCGCGTGCCATCGATACCCTGCTGCATCAGCAGTTCGTCGAACAACATGCGCGTGCCGGACTCCGGATCGCGGTTCACCAGGCGCACCTCGGGTCGCAGCAGATCGCGCAGCGAGCGCAGCGAATGGGGATTGCCTTTGGGCACCATGAGCCCCATTTCGCGCGTCACGAAGCGGATGACACGATGCTCCGTGGGCGAAAGCGCTTCGCGCCACACGGCCAGGCTGCGGGCACGCAGATCGCCCCGCGGCCAGTGCAGACCCGCCAGGTCGCAGCCGCCATGCGCCAGTGACGCGGGCGAGTTGACATTGCCCACGTAGCGGAAATCGACATGCAGGTCTGGCTCGCGCGCCAGCAGATCCCGCAGCGCCGACACGGCAAAACCGTGACTGGCATGAATGCGCACCGGCGCACTGCTTTGCGGCAGCAGCGCGTTGATCTCGCTCTCCAGCTCCTGGGCCAGATTCTGCAGCTGCGGCCCCAGCCGCGCCTGCAGGCGCTGCCCCGCCCACACCAGCCGCTCGCCGAAGTTGGTGAGGATGGTGCCGCGCCCCTGACGCCGCTCCACCAGCGGGGTGCCGAAGAATCCCGACCATTTCTCGATGAGATTCCACGCATGGCGATAGGAAACATCGGCGCGCTCGGCCGCGCGCGTGATCTTTCCGGTGGCGCGGATCTCGTTGAGGAAGTCGAGCATCACCAGCATGGAGCGGGTGTCGTTCTCCTGGGTGAAGCGCCACACCGTCTCGATGGCAATGCGCAGTGCCACTAGCGCAGGCGTTCCGGATGGCTGTAGACCACCTGCTGTTCCTCGCGGGCGAAACCCACCAGCGTCACGCCGCAGTCAAGCGCCAGCTCGACACCGAGCGCAGTCGGAGCGGACACCGCCACCAGCATGCGGATGCCGAGCGTCGCCACCTTCTGCACCATCTCGTAGCTCGCGCGGCTGGTCACCAGCACGAAGCCGTCGCGAAGATTCTCGCCGCCGCGCAGTTTGGCACCGATGAGCTTGTCGAGCGCGTTGTGGCGGCCCACATCCTCCCGGACCAGCTGAACCTCGCCTTCCCAACTGACCCAGGCGGCCGCGTGCAGACTGCCCGCCATGGCGCCCAGCGGCTGCAGTGCGCGCAGCCGGCGCAGCGCGGCGACCAGATGTTCCCTGGAGATGCTGCCGCCGGCTTCCACCGGCGGCGGACGCCGGATCGCATCCTCCACCGTCTCGGCGCCGCACACGCCACAGCCCGTGCGGCCGGTGAGATTCCTGCGCCGCTGCAGTAGCTCGCCCAGGCGCGAGCCGGTCACGGACACCTGCAGCTCGAAGGCGCCGGAGGAAGTATCCAGCGCCACGCCGCGTATCTCGGAATAGTCCGCCACCAGCGCCTCACTCACGGTGAAGCCCACGCCCATGTCCTCGAGATCGCGCGGCGTCGCCATCATCACCACGTGCGGAATCGAGTTGTAGGCCAGGGAGATCGGAGTTTCAGCAGCAATGCTGTCGGCGGTTTCGAGCCAGGTACCAGCCCGCCAGCGGCGCACTGGCAGGGATATCACGGGTTCGTCATGCGCCACCACCGGGCCGGCGCCCGCGGGTGCGGTCATGGGGCTCTCCTGAACGTCTATGGACGACGTCCAGTTTAGCCTGCGATCACGCCAGTCGACCCAGCAGCGTCAGCAATTGGTTGAGCTCGGCCGGCGAAAAAAGGCTGTGCGCGAAGGATTCGGCCTGTGCGGCCTGCTTTCGCAGCAGCCCCGCGTGGTGCGCGCCCGTGGCCGTCAAATGCAGTCCATGGCGGCGACGGTCCTGGTTGCTGCGGCGGCGCACCACCCAGCCAAGTTCTTCGAGGCGATCGACCACGGCCACCACGCTGGCCTTGTCGATGTCCAGCGCGGCGGCGATCTGGAACTGCGCCAGGCCGGGATTCTGTTCGCACAGCACCAGCGTGCCGAATTCCGCGGGCCCGATGTTGCCCGGCGCCACATTACGCAAGCCGCGGCGCTGCAGCGCGAGCTGGGCCTTGCGTACATGAAAGGCCAGCGAGCGGCTGAGGATTCCCATGTCCACCACATCCGGCGTCAGCAGGGTCTCTGTGGTCATGACCCTGAGCAAAGCAAACCCCATGCCACGCGCGCACGGGGCCGCGGCCGCAAGCAGGCGGTCCGAACCCTTGTCGGACCGCCCCATCGCGGAGCGGCTGCACCAGGAACGATCTTCAGTAGACGATCACCGAGCGGATCGACTCGCCCTCGTGCATCAGGTGGAAGGCGTCGTTGATCTTCGCCAGCGGCAGCTTGTGCGTGATCAGTTCATCGATGCGGATCTTGCCGTCCATGTACCAGTCCACGATTTTCGGCACATCGGTACGGCCGCGCGCGCCGCCGAATGCCGTGCCTTTCCACACGCGCCCGGTCACGAGCTGGAAGGGTCGCGTAGCGATCTCCTGGCCTGCCTCGGCCACGCCGATGATGATGGACTGGCCCCAGCCGCGATGGCAGCACTCCAGCGCCTGCCGCATGACTGTTGTGTTGCCCGTGCAGTCGAAGGAATAGTCCGCGCCGCCATTCGTGGCATCGACGATGGCCTGCACGACCTTGTCGTTGCCCACTTCCTTCGGATTGATGAAATGCGTCATGCCGAACTTCTCGGCCATGACGCGCTTGGCGGGGTTGATGTCCACACCGATGATCTTGTCGGCGCCCACCATCTTCGCGCCCTGGATGACGTTCAGGCCGATGCCGCCCAGCCCGAACACGACGACATTCGCGCCCGCCTCCACCTTGGCGGTGTAGATCACCGCACCGATTCCGGTGGTGACGCCGCAACCGATGTAGCACACCACATCGAACGGCGCGTCCTCGCGGATCTTCGCCAGCGCGATCTCGGGCAGCACCGTGTAGTTCGAGAACGTGGAGCAGCCCATGTAGTGGTACAGGGTCTGCCCGCCCATCGAGAAGCGGCTCGTGCCATCCGGCATCACGCCCTTGCCCTGCGTGGCGCGGATGGAAGTGCACAGATTCGACTTGCGCGACAGGCAGGTCTTGCACTGCCGGCATTCAGGCGTATACAACGGAATCACGTGGTCGCCGGGCTTCAATGTCGTGACGCCCTTGCCGACTTCACGAACGATGCCGGCTCCTTCGTGGCCGAGAATCGAGGGAAACAGGCCTTCGGAGTCCTTGCCCGACAAGGTGTAGGCATCGGTGTGGCACACGCCGGTGGCCTTGATCTCCACCAGCACCTCACCCGCACCCGGGCCCGCCAGATCCACCTCGTGGATTTCCAGATCCTTGCCCGCCCCCACCGCCACAGCCGCCTTGGTTTTCATTGTCGTCTCCTTAGGACCTTGCGTATTACTTGCGCGGACCGAAGCGCAGCGCCGCGGTTGCCACGCGAACCTCGATCAGAAAACACCACAGCGCGCCCACCAGCGCCAGCATGGCGCCGATGAACACCAGCGCGATCGTCGCGCCGAAAGGAAAGGTGGTGAACGCCGCCGCGAACAGCAGCACCACCACGAAGGCCACCAGCAACGCGGCCGCCGTGCTCAGCGTGATCGCCCGGTTGATCAGTTTGCCGCGGCGACTGGTGATGGTGAGGAAACGGTGGATGTCGGCCGCCTCCTCGTCGCTGGCGTGAGGCAGCCGCGCTTCGAGTCCGCGCGCGCGGTCGACGACGCGCGCCAGCCGCGAAGTGAGCGTGGCCAGCAGCACACCCAGGCCGTTGAGCAGGAACACCGGCGCCAGCGACAGGCTGATGGCGTGCGCCACGTCGGTCACGGGCACGATGAAATCCAGACTGCCCATCAGCGCGCCTTTTCCTGCTCGGCTTTCAGGGAACTCACCAGCACCAGATCCTGCTCGGTATCCACCGCTGGACCGGGCAGCACACGGGCATCGGCCACGCGTATTTCCATGCCGTTTTCCAGCGCCCGCAACTGCTCGAGCTTTTCCAGGCGTTCCAGCGGACTGGGTGGCAGCAGCGACAAGCGCCGCAACGCGCCGACGCGATAAGCGTACAGACCAATGTGCCGGCGCGCGCCGGTGTAGCCGCGCTGGCTGGCCAGGCCAGCCGGGGCGGTGTCGCGCCCCCAGGGAATCGGCGCGCGGCTGAAATACAGCGCCCGCCCGCCCAGGTCGGTCACCACCTTCACGCAGTTCACATCCTTGAAGGCGTCGACGCCGCCGATGCGCGTGGCCAGTGTGGCAATGGCCGCCTGCGGATGCTGCGCCAGCAGTTCGGCCACCTGGCGCAACAGCTGCGCTGGCATCAGCGGCTCATCGCCCTGCAGGTTGATGACACTGTCGTCATCATTCCAGCCGTGGGCCAGCGCCACCTCGGCGATGCGATCGGTGCCTGAGGCGTGCGTGGGCGAAGTCAACTGCACGCGGGCGCCGAAGCCCTCGGCGGCGGCCACGATGCGCTCGTCATCGGTGGCGATGAGCACCTCGGCCGCGCCGCTGTCGCGCGCGATCTGGTGCACCCAGTACAGCATGGGTTGCCCGCAGATGCTCACCAGCGGCTTGCCCGGCAGCCGCACAGAGGCATAGCGGGCGGGAATGACGACGCGGAAGGTCACCGGGATGAACGTCAGCGATCCAGCAGTGGATCGTCGCTGTTGAGCACGCGTGCCTCGTTCTCCAGCATCACCGGCACGCCATCGCGCACCGCAAAGGCCAGCCGGTCGGCGCGGCACACCAGCACGGCCGCCGCGGCGTCATAGCGTAGCGGTGACTTGCACAAGGGGCAGGCCAGGATATCCAGCAGTCGGGCATCGAGCATCATTGCTTCCTAGGCGAGGCGCGTCCGCAACAAATCGAGCAGACGGGCGGCATCATCCTGTTCGAATTGGACGTTTACCCGCAGGCACCACATCCTGTCGGTGGCGAACGCGGCGCATTTTACGGCATCCTTCTCCGTCATGACGATGGGCAGCGCGTCGTCGAAGGCCAGATCGGCGGCCCGGTAGGCGTGATGATCCGCAAAGGCGTGTTCCAGCGGCTTCAGGCCCAGCTCGCGCAGCGTGGCGAAGAAACGGGCTGGATGGCCGATGCCAGCCACCGCATGCACCGCCTGGCCCCGCCACTGGCCAGGGGAGGTGGCGGCCGCGTCCGTCAGTCGCAGGAACTGCTGTGGCCGCAGATGCATGGTGATGTGGATTTCGCCATGCGCAGTGGGGTCGCGGGGCGGCCCATTGCAGATGACGGCATCCATCTGCGCCAGTCGCCAGGCTGGCTCGCGCAGCGGTCCCGCCGGCAGCAGCGCGCCATTGCCGAACATCCTCGCGCCATCGATCACGGCGATCTGCAGGTCACGCCGCAGGGCCAGATGCTGCAGGCCGTCGTCGGCAACGATGACCTGGCATCCCCGTTCGGCCAGATGGCGCGCGGCAGCCAACCGGTCCGTGCAGATGCAGACGGGGCAGTCCGCGCGGCGCGCGAGCAGCAGGGACTCATCCCCCACGATGCGGGCATCGGCCTGGCCCGACACCAATAGCGGTACCCGCGACCGGCGCGCCGCGCCATAGCCGCGACTCACGATGCCGGCACGCCACCCCATGAGCTGCAACTGCTCGACCAGCCACAACACCAGCGGCGTCTTGCCGGTGCCGCCCACACTGATGTTGCCCACCACGAGGACGGGCACGCCCGCGCCGCCGCTGCGCGCCACCCCCGCGCGATAGGCCCAGCGCCGTACTGCAATGAGGGCGCCATACAGCCACGCGAAAGGCCTGAGCAGCAGGGGCGGACGTTGCCGGTACCAGGCCGATTCCAGCCACTGCCGCAGCGGCTTCATGCCGCTTAGCCTTCGAACTGCAGGCGATGCAGCTGCGCATACAGGCCGCCGCGCGCCAGCAGCTGCGCGTGGGTTCCGGATTCCGCGACACGGCCCTCGTGCAGCACCACGATGCAATCAGCCTGCTCCACCGTCGACAGCCGATGCGCGATGACCAGCGTGGTGCGGCCGCGCATGAGCTGCGACAACGCCTCCTGCACATGGCGCTCGGATTCGGAGTCCAGTGCGGAAGTGGCCTCATCGAGAATCAGGATGGGCGCATCACGCAGCAGCGCCCGCGCAATCGCCACGCGCTGCCGCTGGCCACCCGACAGCAGATTGCCGCGATCGCCCAGGGGCGTATCGAAACCCTGCGGCAGGCCCGCGGCGAACTCGCTGACGTGCGCGGCATCGGCCGCGCGCTGCAAGGCCGCCGGCCACACATCCCCGCAACCGAAAGTAATGTTCTCGCGCAGGCTGTCATCGAAGAGCATGACATCCTGGCCGACGTAGGCGATCTGCCGGCGCAGATCGCGCAACGCATAGTCGCGCACGTCGCGGCCATCGATCCGCACCTGACCTTCGGTGGCTTCGTACAGGCGTGGCACCAGGCCCACCAGCGTCGATTTGCCGGCGCCGGAACGGCCGACAATGGCCAGGGTCTGGCCCGGATGAACCGCGAGGCTCACATCCTTCAGCACGGCATCGCTGCTGCCCGCGTAAGCAAAGCTCACGCCCGCCAGCTGCACCTCGCCGCGCGCGCGTGTTTCGATCGACGTGCCGGTGGCGGGTTCGCGTGGCAGGTCCAGCACCGCGAAAATCCCGGCACCAGCCGCGATGCCCTGCTGCAACGGGCCGCCCACATTGACCAGCCGCCGCAGCGGCGCCATCACCAGCAACATGGCGGTGAGGTAGCCGATGAAATCGTTCACGCTCACGGCCGAACGCAGCACCTGCGAAATGGCCACCGCCAGCACCGCGGCGAGCGCGCAGCCGGCCACCATCTGCACGACCGGACCACTGGCCGCGCGCACATTGATCAGCCGCTGCTGGCTGCGGCGGTTCTGCTCGTTCACGGCTTCGAAACGCTGCTGCTGCCAGTCCTGCGCGGTGTGGGTCTTGATCAGCACCTGGCCGTCGAGGGCTTCCTTGGCGACACGCGTGACATCACCCATGGACTGCTGGATGCGGGCGCTGTGACGACGAAAGCGCCGATTGATGCCGGCAAGCACCCAGCCGATCACCGGCGCCGCCACCAGCGCCAGCAGCGTGAACTGCCAGGACTTGTAGAACATCAGTCCGAGCAGCCCCAGCAGGGCCAGCGAGTCGCGGATCAGCACACTGACGGAATTGGTCGCGGCCTCGGCCACCTGCTCGGCGTCATAGATCAGCCGCGACAGCATGCGGCTGCTGGATTCGCGGTCGTACCAGGCGGCCGGCAGATGCAGATACTGCGCGAACAGATCGGCGCGCAGCGCGCGCACTACATGCCGCCCCACGCGTCCGGGAAAACTGGTGGCCAGATAATCGCCGGTGCCGCGCACCAGAAACAGCAGCAGCGCGCCCAGCGGCACGGCCCATACCACGCGTGGATCGGGCTGGACAAAGGCGTATTTCAGGAACTTGTCGACGAACCAGGCAATGCCCGCTTCGGTGGCGGCATACAGCACCATGCCCAGCACACCGATCAGGAACAGTCCGCGCCAGGGCCGGGCGTAGCCCAGCAGGCGCCGGTATACCAACCAGGCATCCGCTGCGCTCACCGCCGCGGTCATGGAGTCGCGGGCTGCTGCACGGTCGCGATGTCGAGCTCGGAAAAACCCATCTTGCCCAGCACATCCATGGCCGTGATCACCGCCTGGTGTGTGGCGCGGGCATCGGCGCGCAGCACCACGCGCGCGCCGCGCGATGGACCGGCCACCTTGGCGACGGCCGCGCGCAGCGTCTCGCGGCCCGCATTGACCAGTTCGCGCTCGTTGACACGGTAACCACCCTGCTGCGTCACCGTTACCACGATGGGCTCGGAGGCGTTGTTCTGGCGCGGACGGTCGCTGGCCACGGGCAGCTGCACGTGCACGCGGCCCTCGTCGATGAAGGTCGAGGACACCATGAAGAAGATGACCATCATCAGCAGCACGTCAATCAGCGAGATCAGGTTGATCTCCGGATCTTCGGCGCGCCGCCGGCTGAATTTCACGCCTGCTCCGCGGCGTTCTCGGTGCGGTCGTTCAGCGCGTCGGCGAAGCGCAGCACGTCACGCTCCATCTGCACGACGATGGATTCGACACGGCCGCGCAGATAGCGGTAGGCAATGTAGGAGGGAATGGCCACGCACAGGCCGGCGGCGGTGGTGATCAGCGCCTCGGATATGCCGCCGGAAAGTGCGCGCGGATCGCCCAGGCCACCGGTGTAGATGGCGTTGAAGGCCTTGATGATGCCGGTAACCGTGCCGAGCAGGCCGAGCAGGGGCGCCACGCCCGAGATGGATCCCAGTGTGTTCAGGAACCGGTCGAGATCGTGTGCGACATGGCGGCCCTCGTCCTCCAGCCGTTCCATCAGCACGGCCCGGGGCCGGTTGCGGTTCGCGAGCCCCACCGCCAGCAGCTTGCCCAGCGGGGAATTGCCCTGCAACGCCACGATCACCTTTTCGTTGACTTGTCCTGCCTCGACCAGCGCCCAGATCCGCCGTGTCAGGTCAGCCGGCACCACGCGCCGCTGCTGCAGCGACCACACTCGCTCGAGCACGATGGCGGCTGCGATTACGGAACTCAGGATGATGGGCCACATGAAGGGCCCGCCGGCGCGCACAATTTCCCACATGGGCGCGCATCATAGCCTAGCGCCGGCACTGCGTATCAGCGCGCGATGCCGACCAGATGCCGGGCCGCCACCAGCTGCCCTGTGTGGCGACCGGTGCCGATGACGGCGCCATCCGAACATGGATCGCGCCCTGCGCGGTTGACAGCATCCTGCCACCGAGCTGCTGTTGTTCCCGGCGCAGTTCGCGCCAGGGCCCGGCGCGCCACTCGGCTGCCACCAGACTGGCCAGCGACAGCGAAGCGGAGGGCGCAGTCGCCAGGATGCGGCGCGCGGCTTGCGCACGGCGCGGCAACACCCAGACATCTGCCCCGCCCTGCTCCGCAAGCGCATCGGCGCGCTCCGGAACGAGCAGCAGGCTGCGCGATCCGACCTGGGCGCGCAGCCAGCAGCCACCTGCTGCCGGCTTGATCGAGAAGGCCACACCGTCCCATGACCAGTCGCGCGGGGCGCAGGTCGACAGTTCCGGTGGCGCGCGCTGCGATTCCGCCACCATCGTTTCGCCCACGACAAGGCGGGCGTGACCCAGCGTCACGGCGCGCAGCGCATCGCGATCGGGCTTCTGCAGCAGCCACAGATCCAGCCCCGCACCGCCCGCGCGCAGCAGCGCCGGCAGAATGCGCGTCTCGAAGCGGCGCCCGGCCGTGCCGAAGCCTTCGCCCGTACCGGCGAGCAATTGGTGATGCGCGGTACGCAGCAGCACCGCGCGGCTGGTGCCGACGTCGAACATCTCCACCTGCAGTTCGCCCCGGATCGGACGCGGCGTATGCGCCAGGAACACGACCAGCAGCGGGATGGCCGAGGCGCCGCGCAGCCAGGGCGAAACCGGCAGCAGCAACAACAGCGCCGCGGGAATGGACAGGCACAGCCCCGCGAAGCCCGCATAAGCGGTCCACAATGCGCTGGCCAGATTCGCGCACGTAGTGAGAGCCGGCCATGCATGGGTCGCCGCCCAGGCCGCCAGATCCACCAGATGATTGGCGATGAACGGTGCGGCATGCCCGGGCAACAGGTAGAACACCGTGGCCACCAGAACGGGTGGAACCAGCGCGAAAGTGAACAGCGGGATGGCCGCGGCGTTGACCAGCGGCCCGATGGCCGAAAACGTGCCGAACAGCGCCACCGTCACGGGCAGCAATGCCGCGGTAACCACCCACTGCACCTGCGCCGCGGCGCGCAGGGAACCTGCCGGCTGCAGCCGCGCGCCGGCGATCACCACGATGGATACCACCGCGCAGAAAGACAGCCAGAAGCCGGCGCTGAGCACGGCGAGCGGGTCATACAGCAGCACCGCCATCAGCGACACCGCCACGCTCCACAAAGGCCGTGTGGCGCGGCCGCACTGACGCGCCAGCAGGAATGCCGCCAGCATCACCGCCGTGCGCTGCGCGGGCACTGAAAAACCCGACAGCAGCGCATAGGCAAAGGCCAGCACGATGCCGGTGGCGGCGGTGAAACTCTCGCGCCGGCAGCGCATGGCCAGCCATTTGCAGCGACCCCAGATCCAACGTGCCGCGCCCATGCACAGCATCGCGAAGAAGGTGACATGCATGCCTGAGATCGCCACCAGATGCGTGATGCCCGTGGCGTTGAAGACCCGCCACTGGCCGGTGCTGACATCGCCCGTGACGCCCACGGCCAGGGCAGCCAGCAATGCCGCGGCGGAGGGATCGGCGACGCGCGCGCCGATGCGCTGCGCCACGCGCTCACGCAATGTGGAAATCGAGAATGGGGCGGCTTCCAGGCGCCGGTTCAGCGGTGAGTCGCGAACCGCGGCCAGGGCGCTGATGTGGTCGCGCAGCAGGTTGCGCGCCTGGCTTGCACCACGTTCGCCATCCGCGGGTGTGGGAAACTGGACCACGTACTGCCAGCGCTCTCCCACCCGCGGCGCCTGCGCGGCGCGCGATGTCACGCGCGCCCGCAAGGGTGCGAAGCCTGGTGCGCGCGCCGGACTCAGCCGGGCATCGAACTGCCACCCGGCATCCGCGGCCGCGGGAACCGTTTCGACTTGCGCGACGACCAGTCGACGCTCGCCGCAATCGAAAGCCGCCTGCAACACCTGACCAGCGGCATGCAAAGCGAGAAAAAAGCCGCAGGTGGCCAGCAGCCCGACACGCCACCAGCGCGTGGGCATCAGCGCCGCACCAAGACCGGCCACCATCCAGCCCAGCGGCGCATTCCAGGCGGCGGGGGCCCAGAGCGCAAGCAGCACACCCCCCAGCAGCCCCAGCGCAGGCATGGTTACGAGCGCTCGCGCCGTGGGACTGCACGGCCTGCTAAAGTGCGTGATCCCATGCCCCGGAAATTCTTCCGCAAGTTCCTACCCCTGGCCGAGCGACTGCGCAGCAGCTGGTATTTCCGGCTGCTGGGGCCGCGCATCACCGATTCACGCCTGTGGGGAGCGAACCGTCGCGCGATCACCGCGGCCTGCGGCGCGGGCGTGGCCATTGCCTTCATTCCCCTGCCCATGCACCCGCTGCTGGGGCTGCTGGCGGTGGTGATCTGGCGTCTGAATATTCCGGCCATGATTGGAACGCTGCTGCTGCTGAATCCGCTCACGGCCGTGCCGGTGTATTACATGGCCTATCGCGTAGGCGCGCTGCTGCTGGGCGAGCACCCAGGCCACTTCGCTTTCAAGGCAAGCTGGACCTGGCTGCAGACCGGGCTGGGCAGCATCTGGAAGCCCTTCCTGCTGGGTTGCCTGGTCTGCTCGGTGGTCGGCGGCTATCTGGCGTATCGCGGACTGGAACTGGCCTGGCGTCTCAGCACCGTGAACAGGCTAAACGCGCGGCGCAATGCCGTCAGGGATCAATAGCGCGCTGTTCGTGCAATTTTCCATCGGTGAGCACCAGCACACGCTGCATGCGCGACGCCAGCTTCAGATCGTGCGTCACCACCACCAGGCTGGTACCCCGATCGCGGTTCAGCTCCAGCATCAGCTCGAACACCTGCGCCGCATTGTTGCCATCCAGGTTGCCGGTGGGCTCATCGGCCAGCACCAGCAGCGGATCGGTCACCAAGGCCCGCGCCACCGCCGCCCGCTGCCGCTCGCCGCCGGAGAGCTGATGCGGCCGATGACTCAGGCGTTCTCCCAGTCCCACCCGTTCGAGCAATGACTTCGCCTTGTGCCGCGCTTCATCGGCGCGGCTGCGCCGTACCAGCAATGGCATGGCCACATTTTCCAGCGCGGAGAATTCAGGCAGCAGGTGATGGAATTGATAGACGAATCCCAGTGTGCGATTGCGCAGCGCGCAGCGCTCGGCTTCCGCTATCGCATGGATATCGTGGCCATTGACGCGCACGCTGCCGCCGTCGGGTTTGTCCAGGCCGCCCAGCACCTGCAGCAGCGTGGTCTTGCCGGAACCTGAAGCCCCGACGATGGCGATCCGCTCCCCCGCGGCCACGCTGATCTGTATACCGCACAGCACTTCGAGCAGGCTGCCGCCTTCACGGAAAGATCGGGTCACGGCCTGAGCCTGCAGCACAGCCTCACTCATGACGCAGGGCCTCGGCGGGTGCCAGGCGCGATGCGCGCCAGGCCGGATAGGTAGTGGCCACGATGCACAACAGCAACGCGATGCCACCGATCTGCGCCACATCGCCGAGCTGCACCTGTGCCGGCAGATCGCTCATGAAATACACCTTCGCATCCAGGAAATGCATGCCCGTCACCTTCTCCACTCCATGCACGATGCGCTCCAGATTGATCGACAGCAGCGCACCCAGAACAATGCCACCCGCAACACCCACCACGCCGATCATCGCCCCCTGCACCAGGAACACCGCCTGGATGTTGCGTGGCGCCGCGCCGAGGGTGCGCAGGATGGCGATGTCCTGCGCCTTTTCCTTCACCACCATCACCAGCGTGGCCACGATGTTGAAGGCCGCGATCGCCACGATGATCGACAGGATGACGAACAGCATGGACTTGGTCATCTGGATGGAGCGGAAGAAATTCGGATGGATGCGCGTCCAGTCGCTGACGTAGTAGCCACCGCCCAGATCCACCGCCAGTTGTCGCACCAGCGCCGGCGCGCGCAGCGGATCGGCCAGCGTCAGACGCACGCCGGTGACCGCGTCCCCCAGATGGTACAGCCGTGCCGCATCGGCCACGTGCATCAGCGCCAGACCGCGGTCATATTCATACATGCCCGAGCGGAAGATGCCGACAACGGTGAACTGCTTCATGCGCGGCTGAATGCCGATGGGTGTCACCGTACCCTGCGGGACAATCACCACCACCCTGCCACCCACTGCGACGCCCAGTTCACTGGCCAATGCCTCGCCCAGCACGATGCGATAGCTGCCCGCCTGCAGCGCATCCAGCGAACCGGCAATCAGGGTGCGGCCAATGCCCACGATGGCCTTTTCCTGCACCGGATCGATGCCGCGCAGCTGTGTGCCGGCCAGGTGCGTGCCCGCGGCCAGCATGGCGCGATCCTCGATATAGGGCGCGGCGCCGGTCACGCCGGGCATGGCCGCGGCACGCTGCTGGGCCTGCCGCCAGTCCGGCAGCGGACCTTCAAGCCCCATCAGCGTCGCATGCGAGGTGACCGTGAGAATGCGCGAGCGCAGTTCGTGCTCGAAACCATTCATCACCGACATCACGATCAGCAGCACCGCCACGCCGACGGCGAGGCCGACGACGCTGATGGCCGTGATGAACGAGAGAAATCCGCGCCGATGGCCCGAGCGCAGATAGCGCGTGCCCACCAGCCATTCGTAGCGTTGACGCAGTGACATCTACTCGTACCGCAACGCTTCAGCCGGCGAAACGGCAGCCGCCCGCAACGCCGGATAGACCGTGGCGACGGCGGTTACCAGCAACGCACTGCCGGCCACCAGCAACACATCGACGCGATGCAGCTCGGAAGGCACCTGCGTGAAGTAGTACACGTCGGCATCGAACAGGCGCAGGCCGAATACCCGTTCGGCCCAGCCCATGATGGGGCCCACATTGCGGGCCACGACGATACCCAGCGCCACACCCGCCGCAACGCCCAGCCAGCCGATGAGCAGCCCCTGCGTGACGAACACCCGCGCCACCGTGCCCGGCAGGGCTCCGAGCGTGCGCAGGATGGCGATGTCGGTGCGCTTGTCCGTCACCACCATTACCAGCATGGCCACGATGTTGAAAGCCGCGACGGCCACGACCAACAGCAGGATGAGGGCCATCATGGTCTTCTCGATGCGGATGGCGCGGAAATAACTGGCATGTTCCTGCGTCCAGTCGCTGACCGACACGCCTGCTTCGGCGCTGAGCGCGCCACGGATGCGTTGCGCCACCTCGGGCGCGAGCATGGCATCGTCAAGCTGCACCGACAGCCCCATGGAGCCACTGCGCGCTGCCCCCAGCGCCAGCAGCGTCTCGGGGCTGGCAAAGGCCAGCGTGCCATCGTGATCCTGGATGCCAGCCTCGAACACCGCGCTGATGGTGAATTCGCGCAGCTTGGCTTCAGGCAGCTCCGCGCCCGTCACCGTGGGAATCAGCAGTGTCACGGTGTCGCCCGCCGCCACACCCAGCTGCTCGGCAAGCAGGCGTCCCAGTATCAGTGACTGATCGTCCAGACGCGTGGTGCCACCTTCCACCAGCAGCTCCTGCAGCTCGTGTTGCGTGGCCGGACCGGCGGCGCGCAATTGCAGCGGCTGCATCTCCGGCTGCCGCACCGCCAGCACCTGCAGTTCGGCGTAGGGCTCGGCGCCCTTCACGCCGGACACGGCGCCCACGCGCGCAGCCAGCGCGTTCCAGTCCACATGCCGGTCTTCCGGCGCGGTCAGGCGTACCGGTGCCGACAGCGCCACCAGGCGCTCGCGCAGCTCGCGCTCGAAGCCGTTCATCACCGAAAGAATGATGATCAGCGCGGCCACGCCCACCGCGACGCCGCCCAGCGCAACCCAGGTAATGAAGGAAACGAAGAACCGGTGCGCACGAGCACCCGCGTAGCGCAGGCCGACGAACAGGGGCAGAGGCTGGAACATGCGCGTGGCATTCTTGCACGAGCAGGGGAAATAGCGACGCAATTCACGTTTTGCCCTGCCGCTGTGCCTTTCCCTGTTCGTCTGCCATCGCGAGCGCTGCTATAGTCGGCACCATGAAACGCACGCTGGCATTGATGCTGGCCCTGAGCGCCATGCCGCTGATGGCCGAGACCCTGGTGGTCGACGATCAGGTGCAGCTACGGCCCGTCACGCGCGAACTGCCCAAGCGCGGCGCGACCATGAGCGCCGTCGAAGCGCAGTTCGGCGCACCCAAGGTCCGCCACGACGCGGTGGGCAAGCCACCGATCACGCGCTGGGATTACGAAGGCTTCAGCGTCTACTTCGAATACCAGCACGTCGTGCACGCCGTCGCCGTCGGCGGCTGATCCCTCCATGCGGCTCATTGCGCCTGTGCAGCCGCACAGGTGGTCGCTATGCTGCGCGGCTCGATGAGCCTCCCTCCAACTCCGCCACTGCCCGATGCCGCACATCCCCTGCAGCGCTGGCCCGCCGCCGGCGTCAGCGCACGCGCGCTGGCGTTGGTCCAGGCCGCGACCCGGGACTCCCGTCCCTGGGTGGTGGTGGTGCCCGACGCGCGCGCGCTGGATCAGCTGCAGCGCGCGCTGCAGTTCTTCGCCGACGGGCAGCTTCCCGTGTTGCAGCTGCCGGACTGGGAAGTGCTGCCCTATGAGCAGTTCTCGCCGCTGCCGGATCTGATCTCCGATCGGCTGGCCACGCTGGCCCGGCTGCCGCAGCTGCGGCGCGGCCTGCTGCTGCTCAGCGCCGAGGCCCTGCTGCAGCGCCTGCCTCCTGTCGACTACATCGACGCGCGGGCCTTCGATCTGGCGGCCGGACAGACCTTCTCCATGCGCGCCGTCAGCGAGCAGCTGGCGCGCGCGGGATACCAGATGGTCGGGCAGGTCAGCGCGCCCGGCGAGTTCGCGTTGCGCGGCTCGTTGTTCGATGTGTTTCCCATGGGTTATGCGCAGCCCCTGCGCATCGACCTGTTCGATGAGGTCATCGACAGCATCCGGCATTTCGACCCCGACACCCAGCGCTCACTGGACAAGCTGCAGCGCCTGCGACTGCTGCCGGCGCGCGAGGTGCCGCTGGATGAAGAGTCGTGCAAGGAATTTCGCCGCCGTTACCGGCAGCGATTCGAAGGCGATCCCACGCGCTCGGCGATTTATCGCGGGCTGCGGCAGAACAGCGCGCCGGCCGGCATCGAGTTCTATCTGCCCTTGTTCTTCGAGCGCACGGCCACGCTGTTCGACTATCTGCCCGAACATCCCGTCTTCGTCACCGACGCGGCACTCGCCACGCGGCTGACGCAGCTGTGGCAGGAAATCGCCGCGCGCCACGAAGACCTGCGTCATGACATCGAGCATCCGATACTGGAACCGCGCGAGCTGTTCCAGCCGCCGGATGAAGTCGTGCAGCAGATCGATCGCCGTTTGCAGGTGATCTGGACGCAGCAGGACGAGTCGTCCGCGGTCGTGGCGCAGCCCGCGCCGGCCATGGCGCTGGACGCGCGCGATCCCACCCCCCTCGCGCCGCTGTCGGCGTTCCTGCAGCAGTACGCGGGCCGCGTGCTGCTGACCGCGGATTCGCCCGGCCGCCGCGAGGTACTGCACGACCTGTTGCGGGCAGCCGGGATCACCTACCGCCCGGTGGCCGGCTGGACCCAGTTCCTCGCCAGCCAGGCGCCGCTGTGCCTGACCGTGGCACCGGATGTGGCGGGCCTGTCCCTGTCGCAACCTGCAATCACCTTGCTGGCGGACGGCGAACTGTTCGGCCGGCACGCCCAGCAGGAACGCCGACGGCGCCGCGCCCAGCTCGATCCGGCCGCCATCCTGCGCGATCTGCAGGATCTGTCCGCCGGTGCGCCCGTGGTGCACGTCGAATACGGCGTGGGCCGGTATGTGGGCCTGCAACCCATGCAGGTGGCGGGCGAGGACGGCGAGTTCCTCATCATCGAATACGCCGGCGGTGATCGCATCTACGTGCCCGTGGCCTCTTTGCAGCTGGTGAGCCGCTACACCGGCGCGGCGCCCGAAGCGGCGCCGCTGCACAAGCTGGGCACCGATCAATGGGCCAAGGCCAAACGCCGCGCCAGCGAACAGGTGCGCGACGTGGCCGCCGAGCTGCTTGATCTGTATGCGCGACGGCAGGCCCGCAAGGGCAGCGCGCTGAGCGTGGACGATGCGGACTATCGCGCGTTCGCGTCGGCCTTCCCCTTCGAAGAGACCGCCGATCAGCGCGAGGCCATTGCCAATGTGCTGCGCGACATGGCCTCCGAACGCCCCATGGATCGCGTGGTCTGCGGCGACGTGGGTTTCGGCAAGACCGAGGTGGCCATGCGCGCGGCATTTGTCGCCGTGCAGGCGGGTCGCCAGGTCGCGGTGCTCGTGCCCACGACCCTGCTCGCCGAGCAGCATGCGGCGAATTTCCGCGACCGGTTCGCCGACCTGCCGGTGCGCATCGAATCGCTGTCGCGGTTCCGCTCGGCTGCGGCGTCGAAAGACATCCTCTCGCAGCTCACCGAGGGCAGGATCGACATCCTCATCGCGACGCACCGGCTGCTGCATGCCGATGCCCGCTTCAAGAATCTCGGCCTGATCATCGTCGACGAGGAGCACCGTTTCGGCGTGCGCGACAAGGAGCGCCTGAAGGCGCTGCGCGCCGAAGTGCATGTGCTCACACTCACCGCCACGCCCATTCCCCGCACGCTGAATATGGCACTTGGCGGCCTGAGGGAACTGTCGCTGATCACGACGCCGCCGGCCGGGCGCGTGGCCATCCGCACCAGCGTGGGCGAATGGCATCCGCCGGCCATTCGCGAGGCGGTGCTGCGCGAACTGCGCCGCGGCGGCCAGATCTATTTCGTGCACAACGAAATCCAGAGCATCGACAAGATCGCCGAGGAACTGAAGCGCATCGTGCCCGAGGCCAGCCTGCGCGTGGGCCATGGCCAGATGCGCGAGCGCGACCTGGAACAGTTGATGGTGGATTTCTACCATCGGCGTTTCGACCTGCTGTTGTGCACGACCATCATCGAAAGCGGCATCGACGTGCCCACCGCCAACACCATCCTGATCAACCAGGCGGACCGGCTGGGCCTGGCGCAGCTGCACCAGCTGCGCGGCCGGGTCGGCCGTTCGCACCATCGCGCCTTCGCCTATCTGCTCGTCGCCTCGCGCAAGGCATTGACGCAGGATGCGCAGCGGCGGCTGGATGCCATCGAATCGCTGGAAGAACTGGGCGCCGGTTTCGTGCTGGCCACGCACGACCTGGAGATCCGCGGCGCGGGCGAATTCCTCGGCGAGGCACAGAGCGGCGAGCTCACCGAAGTGGGCCTGTCGATGTATCTGGACATGCTGGACGGCGCGGTTCGCGCATTGAAAGCCGGGGGCGACGCCAGCCAGCCCCCGGCCCTGGCCACGCACGCCGAGGTGAACCTGCACCAGCCCTGCCTGCTGCCCGCCGACTACGTCGGCGATGTGCAGACCCGTCTGGGGCTCTACAAGCGCATCGCCACCGCCGCGGACGCCCAGGCACTGGACGACCTGCAGGCCGAAGTGGGCGACCGGTTCGGCGCCCTGCCCACCGCGGCGGCGCAGCTCTTCCAGGTCGCGCGCCTGACCCTGCGTTGTCGCCAGCTCGGCATACGCCGTCTGGATGTGAGCGAGCAATCCAGTTATCTGGTGTTCGAGGAACGCAATGGCATCGAGCCGGCGGCGGTGATCAAGCTGTTGCAGCGTGAACCGCGCGTATACCGGCTCGAGGGCTCGCTGAAGCTGCGCGTGGCACGGGGCGCCCCGCCCGAAGGACGCTTCGCCCTGGGTCAACAGCTGCTGGCGGCGCTGGGTGGCAGTGCCTAGAATTCGCTCATGAAGATGATGTTCCGATCGCTGTGTCGGGGCGGCGTGGCACTGATGCTGCTGGCCGCCAGCCTGCAAGCCGTTCCGCAACAGGCCACCGGCCGCTATACGGTGGAAATCCTGGTCTTTCGCGCCGATGCGGGCACCAGCGGCGAAGACGGTGCCGCGGCCGCGCCGCTGCGCAGCACAGCGGGCGACATCATGCCCGTGGCAGTCCCGGGCCGGCGGCTGGCCGGCGCGGCCGCGAAGCTGCGCAGCGCCGGCTATCGCATCCTCGCGCACACGGCCTGGTCGCAGATGCCTGCCGCGTGGAATTCACGGCGCGGCGTATCGGTTGAGCAGCTCGGCGTCACCATGCCGGGCCTGTCCGGCAATGTGGTGCTCGAACGAGGCCAGTTCCTGCACCTGGGTCTCGACCTGAAGGTGGAAGAAGGCGGACGCAGCTATGTGCTCGCCGACCTGCAGCAGGTGAAGAAGCTGGGCGAAGCGCAGTATTTCGATCACCCGCAGCTGGGCGCGATCGCGCTGGTGACCAGCGGCGGCCCGGCGCCCTGAGGCCGCGGCCAGTTCAGGCCTGGTCTGGCGCCTGGTTCAGTCCACCGCGCAGGTCGCGCTTGGCTTCGAGCAGCGCATTGGCGGCACGTTCGATCAGTCGCGCGGCCGATTCCTCTTCGCGCTGTGGTGTCACGGTGGCCAGGCCCGCCGTTACCGTGACGAATTTCTGCTGCGTCGAGCGCGGATGATGCACACGCATCTCGGCCACCTTGCGCACCGTGGCCTGCGCGTGTTCCACCACGCCCGCCACGGAAGTGCCGTCACGATGCGGCGCCAGCACGGCAATTGCGCCGCCGTCCCAGCGGGCCACCACGTCGCTGCCGCGACGGAATGCCCCGGCGATGGTGCGCGCGATGCGCTTCAGGCAGGCATCGCCCGCCGCCTTGCCGTAAGTGTCGTTGTACAGGGCCATCGCATCCACATCGAACAGCACCAGCGTCAGCGGACGTTCTTCGCGGCGGGCGATGCGCCACTCACGCTCCAGTAATTCCTCGAACCAGGCGCGCGAGGACAGCGCGGTGACGCGATCCTCACGCAGCCAGGTTGGCAGCCCCTCGGCGCCCCGCTCGACCGAGCGCAGCCGGCCGCTGGCGTCGCGGAAGAATCCCACGTAGTGCGTCACCAGCCCCGCGGCATTGCGCATGGGCTGCAGATACATCTCGTTCCAGATCATCTCGCCGCTCTTGCGGTAATTGCGCAGCAGCACGCGGCACTCCTCGCCACGCGCCAGCGCCTCGCGGACGCGACGCCTGCCATCCTGCTCACGATCGCTGCCCTGCAGGATGCGCAGGTTGCCGCCGATCAGTTCGGCCGCCGCGTAACCGGTCATCAGCTCGAACGCGGCATTCACATAGCGCACCGGGAAATCCGCGGCCTGCGCATCACAGATCGCAATGCCTTCGGGCGCCGAATCCAGCACGCGTCGCACGAAGGCCGAGTCCAGTTGCTCCATGCAGGTTCCGCCTAGCTCAGCACCAGTTCTGGCGGTCGCTGGCAGCGTGCCAGCCACTCGCGACACTCACTGTAGTCACGCGAGGCCAGCAACGCTTCCCGATCCGGGGCATCGCGCCCGCGCAACCGCAGAATGCGCATCTGGCTGGCCGGCCCGGGGCGCGTCTTCAGTCCGTCGATCAGTTCGACCACGCTGGCGCGGCGGTTGCACACCGGCAGCACATCGCAGCCCGCCTCCAGCGCGGCTTCGGCGCGGGCCACCACGCCGCCCATGGCGCTGGCGCCTTCCATGGTCAGATCGTCGGCGAACACCACGCCGCGAAAATCCAGTTCGCCGCGCAGCACTTCACCCACCCAGCGCCGCGAGAAGCTGGCTGGCACCTGATCCACCGCGGGAAACAGCACATGCCCCATCATCACGGCCGCCAGATCGTTGGCAATGAGCCGGCGATAGGCAAGCAGGTCGGGCGCAAGGTCGGTCAGTTCGCGTCGATCCACCGGCAACGCCAGATGCGAGTCGGCCACCACCGCGCCGTGGCCGGGAAAGTGCTTGGCCGTCGCGGCCATGCCGGCCTGGCGCATGCCCTGCATCACGGCCAGCGACAGGCGCGCGACGATTTCCGGATTGGCGTGATAAGCACGATCGCCAATGATTTCCGAAACGCCGTAGTCCAGATCGACGCAGGGGGCGAAGGAGAAATCCACGCCCACGGCGCGCAGTTCGGCTGCCATCAACCAGCCCATGGCATGCGCCAGTTCCAGCCCCTGCTTCGCGTCGAGATCGTATTCAAGGCCGATGCGGCGCGCCGGCGGCAGCACCGAGAAGCCATTGCGGAAACGCTGCACGCGTCCACCCTCATGATCCACCGCCACCAGCAGCGGCGGCGTCCGCAGCGCGCGGATATCCGCCACCAGCGCCGCGAGCTGCGCCGGCTCTTCGTAATTGCGCGTGAACAGGATGACGCTGCCGACCAGTGGATGGCGCAGCAGTTCGCGATCCTCGGGGGTGAGCGTCTTGCCATCGACGTCCACCATCAGCGGACCCAGGGTCATTGGCTATCTACTCCGTTGCGGTCCATCCAGTACGGCGACGGACTCTACATGGCTGGTGTGCGGAAACATATCGACGATACCGGCCGCGGCCAGGGAAAAACCGTGCTCGGATACCAGTATCCCCAAATCCCGCGCCAGGCTGCCAGGGTGACAGGAGACATAGACCAGTCGCCGCGGACCCAGGCGGGCCAGCGCCGGCAGGATATCGGCGGCACCGGTGCGCGGCGGATCCACCAGGACATGGCTGTAGCCGCCATCCTGCGCCAGCGCCAGGCAACGCGCGGCCGCCTCTTCCCCGGCCAGGTTGGCCACGGCAAAGCGGGTGTTGTTCAGTCCATTGGCCATCGCATTGGCCCGGGCCCGTTCGATGAGACCGGCCTCGCCTTCCATGCCCACGACGGCGCGTGCCGTGCGCGCGATGGGCAGCGTGAAGTTTCCCAGACCGCAGAACAGGTCCAGGACCTGGGACTGCGCGTCCAGTTCCAGCAACGCCAGCACCTGCGCGATGAGCCGCCGGTTCATGGCGCCGTTCACCTGGATGAAGTCCGCCGGCTGGAAAGCCAGACGCAGATCGTAGTCGGGCAAGGCGTACCACAGCGGCGGCACTTCGCCCTGCAGGGATTCGAGCTGATCGGGACGCCCCGCCTGCAGCAGCCAGTGCACATCGTGCTGCCGCGCGAAGTCCTGCAGCAGCTGGCGATCGGCGGCGGACAGCGGCGAGAGCGTGCGCATCACCAGCACCGTGGCGTTGTCCGCCACCGCCACCTCGATCTGCGGAATGCGCATGGGGATCGACAGCTTCGTCACCAGCTCAGAGAGCGGGCCGATCAGTTCCCCAACGGGCGGCGCGAGCACGCGGCACTGCTGTACATCGGCCACGTAGCTGCTCATTTTTTCACGAAAGCCCACCAGCGAGCGGCCCTTGGCATGCACGAAACGCGCACCCAGCCGCGCGCGACGGCGATAGCCCCACGGCTCTGCGGCCAGGGGCGGCAGCCAGCGGGCGGGCTCCACCTTGCCGATGCGCCGCAGCGTCTCGCGCAGCATGTTGTCCTTGATGGCCAGTTGCGACGCCGGCGCCAGATGCTGCAGGGAACAGCCGCCGCAGATTCCAAAATGCGCGCACCCGGGTTCGATGCGATCCGGTGAGCGCTCGAGCACGCGCACCACTTCGGCCTCGTCATGGCTGCGCTCCCGGCGGCGGATGCGGTATTCCACGAGCTCGCCCGGCAGCGCGCCGGCGACGAACACGGTCTTGCCGCCCCGAACCACGCCCCAGCCTTCCTGGTTCAGATCATCGACCCGGCCGGTGAGCGTTTCGTTCAGGGGTGCGCGGTTGCGGGCCATGCTTGGAGGAATTCAGCGTGATGCGGTTCGGAGGATTCGCGCAGCAGGCCGCGCACCTTCTCGCATTCGGCCAGCCAGCCGGCTGCATCCAGCCGCCCGCGCATCCGCTCGAAGGACAGGAAGATCAGGTAGGTGTTGAGCACGTCGGTCTCGCAGTAACGGCGGATGCCGATGACATCGCCCGCGCGCCAGGCATCCCACACCTGGGCGCCGGAGAAGCCCAGCTTGCCCGGCAATCCCAGCAGCGCCGCGACATCGGCCAGCCCGGCACGGGCGCGGACCTGGAATCCCGACAGCACGTCCATCAGATCCAGATGCCGCCAGTGAAAGCGCGACAGGTAGTTGTTGTAGCGGAACGCGGAGTCCTCGTCACCGGATTCCCAATAGCGCGCGGCGGCCACGCCGTGCAACAGACAGCGATAGTGCATGACAGGCAGATCGAAGCCACCGCCATTCCACGACACCAGATCGGGCGTGAAGCGCTCGATGCCCTCGAAGAAGCGCTCCAGCAGCTCGCGCTCGCCGCTGCGTTCATCGCCCAGGCTCCACACGGCCAGCGAGTCGCCACGTCGCAGCGCACAGGAGATCGCCACGATGCGCTGCTGCGGCAACGGCAGAAAATCCGTTCCCGTGTGTTCGCGCCGCAGGGCGAACATGGCCGCGGCCACCTCGGCATCGGGCAGGTCGCCAAGATCGAGCAGCCTGCGGCCATAATCCACGTCGGGAATGGTCTCGATGTCGAAGACCAGGTGATTCATCGCGCGGCCAGCATCAGCGCCTTCATGTCACGCACGGCGCCCGCCAGGCCGGAAAAAAGCGCACGCGCAATGATGGCGTGCCCGATGTTCAGCTCCACGATTTCAGCAATGGCCGCCACGGGCTGCACGTTGTGGTAGTCCAGTCCATGGCCGGCATGCACCACCAGGCCCAGCGCGGCCGCCTGCCGCGCGGCGCGCTGCAGGCGCTGCAGTTCCACGGCGCGCGCCGCGCCAGCGGCATGGGAGTAGGCGCCGGTGTGCAGCTCGATCACTGGCGCGCCTGTCGCGCGCGCACCTTCGATCTGTCGCGGCTCCGGATCGATGAACAGCGACACCCGGATTCCCACTGAGGCCAGCTCGGCCACCGACTCGCGCAGCCGTGCCGGCTCGCGCAACACATCGAGCCCGCCCTCGGTGGTGATCTCGGTGCGCTGCTCGGGAACCAGGCAACAATCGGAGGGCCGCAGCTTCGCGGCGATGCCGATCATCTCGGGCGTCACGGCCATCTCCAGATTCAGCCGCGTCTGCAGAAGCTGCTGCAGCGCGAATGGATCCTGGTCGATGATGTGACGGCGATCCTCGCGCAGATGCATGGTGATGCTGTCGGCCCCGGCCTGCTCGGCCACCAGCGCCGCATGCACCGGATCCGGATGTCGCGCGCGCCGTGCCTGCCGCACGGTAGCGACGTGATCGACATTGACTCCCAGCGCGATGCCCTGCTGCATGCTTGCTCCTTCAACGACCCGCCCGGCTCAGACCCTGCAACGACTTTGCCACATCGCGCGTCTTCAGGCTGCGGCCTTCCAGGCAGCGTTCGATGGCCGCGCGCAGTTGCGGACGCAGACGCTCGGCCTCGACGGGATCGGCAAATTGCTCTTCCTGCAGATCGGGCAGGCCATACCCCAATGCATCGAGCAACCGCTTCTCGAACAGGCGCAGCACGCAGGGTGCCGAGTCGGCCTGCCGCAGGCCCGTCAATGCCGCCGCGTAATACTCGAACAATTGCGGTTGCGGATCGTGGCGCAGCGTCAGCGCCAGGATCAGCTCGCTGAGATAATAAGCAGACAGCAGTCTTGCAGGCGCCAGCGCGGGCAGCAGCGACTGCCGCGGATCCGGCTCCGCGCCGGTCAGGCGCGGCGACTCGCCACGTCCGGCCCACGACACCAGCACCGGCGCGAAAGGCTGCAGCACACCGGCGAGCCGCGCCTGTGGTCCGCGCACGCCCTGCGCGAAGGCGCTGATGCGCCCGTATTCGCGCGCGAACAATTCGAAGATGCGGCCACGATCGCCCCAGGGATGCTGGTGCAGGACATAGGCCGCGGCGTGTTCCACCCGCTGCACGGCTATTCCAAGCCCAGCTGCCGCAGCGCATGCGCGCTGTCGGCCCAGTCCTCGCGCACCTTTACCCACAGGTCCAGGTGCAGGCGCCGCCCCAGCAGCGCGTTGAGTTCCTGCCGCGCCTGCGTACCGATGCGTTTCAATCGCTCGCCGGCCGCGCCGATGACGATGGGCTTCTGCCCGGCGCGATCCACCCAGATCACGGCGCCGATCACCAATTGGCCCTCATCCTCGTTACGCGATTCGATTTCCACCGCGATGCCATAGGGCAGTTCATCGTGCAGCTCCAGCGTCAGTTTCTCGCGGATGATCTCGGCAATGCGGAACGACTCGCTGCGATCGGTGAGCTGATCGGTGGGAAACAAGGGCGGAGACTCGGGCAGATGCCCGGCGATGACGCCGCTGAGGTGCTGCACGTCGCGCGTTTCACGCGCCGACACCGGTACGATCTCGGCGAAATCGTGGCGCCGCGCCAGCTCGGCCAGAAACGGCAGCAGCCGATCGCGCTGCTTGATCGTATCGATCTTGTTCACGACGGCGATGACCGGCCGGCCGGATTCGCGCGCCCTTGAAAGAGCCAGCTCATCCTCATCGCCGAAGCGCAGTGCCTCGATCACCAGCAACACCAGGTCGGCATCGAGCGCCGCCGCCGCGGCCGTGCGGTTCATGGCGCGATTCAGCGCGCGGCCCTGCTGGCGATGCAGTCCCGGAGTGTCGACGAAGGCAATCTGCGCCTGCGGCAGGTTGACCAGCCCCAGCACACGATGGCGCGTGGTCTGGGGGCGCGGCGTAACGATGGAAATTTTCTGGCCTGTCAGGGCATTCAGGAGCGTGGACTTGCCGACATTGGGCCGCCCGACCAGCGCCGCGAAGCCGCAGCGATGCACGTCTTTCATCTGCTCACTCACATCGACCACCGCGGCGAAAGCTGCTGTAGAACACCCGCGGCGGCCTGCTGCTCCGCGCGACGCCTGCTGGAGCCGCTGCCCGATGCCTCGATGGGCGGGGCTTCGCCGATCTGCACGATGCAGCGCACCGCAAAGGTTTGCGCGTGGGGTTCACCCATTGCAGCGTCCAGTACGTAACTGGGCAGGGCCTCGCCGCGACCCTGCAGCAACTCCTGCAGGCGGGTCTTGGAATCCTTCAGGTCTGCGTCCGGCTGCAGCTCGGCCAGCATGCGCTCGTACAGCCGCAGCACCAGCTCCCGTACTTCTTCCAGGCCGCCATCCAGATAGACGGCGCCGAACAGCGCTTCGGTGGCGTCGGACAGGATGGACTCGCGACGAAAGCCGCCGGTGCGCAGCTCGCCGCTGCCCAGCCGCAGCATGGCGCCGATGCCGATGCGCGTACCGATCAACGCCAGCGGTCCGGCGCTGACCAGCCGCGAGCGCAGGCGGCTCAGGTTGCCCTCATCGGCGTCGGGAAAGCGTCGGTACAGCTCTTCGGCCACGATGAGGCCCAGCACCGCGTCGCCGAGAAATTCGAGCCGCTCATTGTTGTCGTCGCTGGCGCTGCGATGAGTCAGCGCGGCCTGAAACAGCTCCGGCCGGCGTGGCGCGCGGCCGAGCAGTTCCTGCAGCCAGGTTTCCGCTGTTTGCGCGGCTCCCGCATTCATTGCATTCCTGATACCCGGCCTACTCCACCACGGCCTTCTTGTCGAAATGAACCAGCAGCGAAATGTTGGCGAAGAGGTGCACTTCGTCCTCGTAGTTGGCTTCGAGCTGCCACTTGTCGCCTTCGCGCGTGACGCCGATCGTCTTCACCTCAGGGTAGTTGATGCCTTCCACATCCCAGCGGCTCTGCAACGACGAACGCACCGTCGCCGGATTGACCTGCTGTTCACCCTTGTGCTCGGCGGCGACCTGCGTCAGTGCCTTGCTGATGGCCATGTAGTTCAGATACACGGGCGTCAACCGGATCGCACTGTAGAGCAACAGCCCGATCGGGATGAGAAGAAACAGCCAGCCGATGAAAGTGACGCCCCTCTGCTTGTGCCGCATGTCGATGTCCTCCGCTCGCTATTCGATGCGCTTGCCGATCCGGCCCCAGGTGATCAGGGGGGAACGCGCCAGATCGATGTTGAACCAGATGCGCCGCGCGCTGCCGACCAGATTGGCCTCCGGAACGAACTTCCAGTACCGGCTGTCCTCGCTGTTGTCGCGATTATCGCCGATCATCATGTAGTTGCCAGGGGGCACCGTCACTTCGGCGAAATCCCCGCGATCGGTCACACTGGGGTCCTTGAAGGCGGCCTCGTCCTCCGCGCACTCGTAACCGCGGTCGATCTTGCGATTGCACGAAGGTAACGGCGGTCCCGGCAGGCTGTACGGTGTATGGCACGCCAGAATCCTGTGCGTGTGCTCGCCGGTGTGCACTTCGGAAAGGCGCATGTTCTCGTAGCAGCCGTCGGTGTAACGCCCGGCATCCGTCTGCGCGAGCGGCACATCGTTGACGTAGATGCGGTCGTCGATGACCTTGATCCGGTCGCCCGGCAGTCCGACCACGCGCTTGATGTAGTTGACCGCCGGATCCGGCGGATAGCGGAACACCACCACATCGCCGCGCTTTGGCTCGCTCACGCTCAGGATCTTGGTGTTCAGCACCGGCAGGCGCAGGCCATAGCGAAACTTGCTCACCAGGATGAAATCGCCGGCCTGCAGCGTGGGCATCATCGAATCGGTGGGGATGCGGAAGGGCTCGAACAGGAAGGAGCGCAACACCAGCACCAGCACCACCACCGGCACCATGCTGCGGGCGTAATCCACCACACCCGGCTCCGGCACGGACTGCGGCGATTGACCGGCACCGACCGCCGCCGCGGCGCGCATCCGGCGCAACAGCCCGGCATCCACAGCCCAGATCACGCCACCCACGACCGAAACCACCACCAGCACCAGCGAGAAATCCAGGCGCTCGGAACGGAACAGCTTCAAGGCGGCTGCCACGACCAGCACCGGGAAAATCGCATACAGCAGGCGCAGCGGCGCCGGATCGGCGGCGGCGCTGGGCAGCGCGGCGAGCCGGCGCCGGGGCCGCAGGAACCAGTCGTCGACGATGACGATGACGGCTACCGGCAGCAGCAGCCAGGAAAGAATCAGTACGATCTGATCGAACACAGCCTACCTCCGCCCTATTTGTTGCGACCGACTTGGAGCACCGCCAGGAAGGCTTCCTGCGGAATTTCAACCGACCCCACCTGCTTCATGCGTTTCTTGCCTTCCTTCTGCTTCTCGAGCAGCTTGCGCTTGCGCGAGAGATCGCCGCCATAACATTTCGCCAGCACATTCTTGCGCAGCGCCTTCACCGTGGCGCGAGCGATCACATGCGCGCCGATGGTGGCCTGCACCGCCACCTCGAACATCTGCCGCGGAATCAGTTCCTGCATCTTGTCGACCAGTTCGCGGCCGCGCTGGTAGGCGGAATCCTTGTGCACGATGAGCGCCAGCGCATCGACGCGGTCGCCATTGATGAGGATGTCGAGCTTCACCAGCGGCGCCGACTGGAAGTGGCTGAACTCATAGTCGAAGGAGGCATAACCGCGGCTCGAACTCTTCAGCCGGTCGAAGAAGTCGAGCACCACTTCGGCCAGCGGCAGCTGGTACTGCAGCGACACCTGGGTGCCCAGATACAGCATCTTCTTCTGCACGCCGCGCTTTTCCTGGCACAGCTGCAGCACTCCGCCCACATACTCGGGCGGCACCAGGATGTTCGCGGTGATCACCGGTTCGCGCAGATCCTCGATGCGGTCCGTCGGCGGCAGGCGCGAGGGGTTGTCCACATGCGCCACCGTGCCGTCGGTCAGCGACACCTCGTAAACCACTGTAGGCGCGCTGGTGATCAGCTCCAGGTTGTATTCGCGCTCCAGCCTCTCCTGCACGATGTCCATGTGCAGCAGGCCGAGAAAGCCGATGCGAAAGCCGAAGCCCAGCGCGGTGGACACCTCCGGCTCGTAATGCAGCGCGGAGTCGTTCAGGCGCAGCTTCGCCAGCGCATCGCGAAAATTCTCGTAGTCTTCGGTGTTGACGGGGAACACGCCGGCAAACACACGGGGCTGCACCTGCTTGAAGCCCGGCAGCGGCACCTCGCTGCCGCGCACATCGGTGGTGATCGTGTCGCCAACCGGCGCGCCGTCGATCTCCTTGATGCCGGCCACCACGAAGCCCACTTCGCCCGCCCCGAGATGCGGCAGCGACACCGACTTGGGCGTGAAGCGCCCCAGCTTGTCGATTTGATGGCTGCGGCCGGTCGACATGACCTTCATCTTCTCGCCGACCCGCAAGACGCCATTGACCACGCGCACCAGCGACACCACCCCGACGTAATTGTCGAACCAGGAATCGATGATCAGCGCCTGCAGCGGCGCGTCCGGATCGCCCCGTGGCGGGGGAATGCGGCGCACCAGCTCCTCGAGCAGCGCGTCCACATTTTCGCCGGTCTTGGCGGAAACGCGCAGCGCTTCCTGGGCGTCCAGGCCGATGATCTCCTCGATCTCCTTGATCACCTTGTCCGGATCGGCGGAAGGCAGGTCGATCTTGTTCAGCACCGGCACGACCTCGAGCCCCTGCTCGATGGCGGTGTAGCAGTTGGCCACGCTCTGCGCCTCGACACCCTGCGCGGCATCCACCACCAGCAGCGCGCCTTCGCAGGCGGCCAGGCTGCGCGATACTTCGTACGAGAAATCGACGTGGCCCGGCGTGTCGATCAGATTCAGCTGATAGCGCCGGCCGTCCTTCGAGTCGTGGAACAGCGTGACACTCTGCGCCTTGATGGTGATGCCCCGCTCGCGCTCCAGGGCCATGTTGTCCAGCACCTGGGACTGCATCTCGCGCTCGGCCAGTCCTCCACAGATCTGGATCAGGCGGTCGGCCAGTGTCGATTTGCCATGGTCCACATGGGCGATGATGGAAAAATTGCGGATCAGCTGCATGCGGGCGGCAAAGAAGCCTCGGGCCTGGCGCCTGGGCGGGCGGGGTAAAGCAGGCCATTATAGCCGGCGGCGAGGACTACCGCCGACGTAGCAATCGCAACAGCTCCTCGCGATCCAGCCGGTGCCGGCAGACCGGCACCCCATCCAGCAGCAGCACCGGGATGTCCAGGCCGTGCCGTCGAGCCAGCAGCGGGTCGGAATCCACGTCGAGCAGCGCCACCGCGGGCAGCGGTGTCACCGCCGCCAGCGCATTGATGTCATCCAGAAATTCTTCGCACAGGCCGCAATCCGGCCGCGTCAGCAGGGTGAGCTGCGCCACACTACTCGGGCTGCACGGCGACGGCGATGGCCTTGACCGTCTCCGGTGGCACATCCCCCACTACCGTGATGCGATGTCCGGCGGCACTGGCCGTAAATGCCGCGGTGGTGCCCATCTGCACGAGCCCCTGGGAACGACGCGTCACGCCAGGCTGATCCGCATCGATCTTCTCGATGAATACGGACACCCAGGCGATGCCATCGGAAACGATGAAGCGGCTGCGCGGCGCGGTGGTGGCCGGCGTCGGAGCACCGAAGGTCTTCACGCGGAATCCGGCCGGCATGAGATTCTCGCGCGGCACGAATGTCATCTTGATCGAATTGGCCGGCGCGGGGGTATCGCGGCGCAGCCAGCGAAAACCCTTGGTATCCACATCCGGCTTCAGCAGTTCATCGTCCACGGCGTCCGGCAGTGACATGCTGATGAAGGAAATTTCGCCCAGCACCTCGCCGGCCGGAGACACCAGCTGCGTACGCACCGGCATGCTGGTCTTCTCGTCGATCCAGTAGCGATAGCCGTAACGCAGATCATCGCGCGGCTCGACCGTGATCAGCCGCGCGGTGAAGCCCCGCACCCGCACCGGCCGCTCGGCGCTGCGCAGCTGGTAGTATTTTTCCGTCTCGGCACTGACTCCGTACAGCGCGGTGATGTATCCGCTGCTGCGGCCGCGTTCCTCGACCAGCACCATCTTGCGGTCGGGCAAGTACCACACCGCTTCAGAGCCGTTGCGGACGAATTCACGGCCGGAGCCGTCGGTGGAGATCAGCCGCTCGGTCATGCGACTGTCGCGCATGCGGTGGATGATCCGCCAGGTTTCGCGCTTGGCACCGATCTGCTGCACGAACACGCCGTCGTAATTTCGCCTGGCCAGTCCCTCGTTCATGCGCGCGATCCAGGCACGCGCATCGGAAGGGCCAGAGGCGATGGCCACCTGCGCCAGCACAGCCAGCAGGCAGGCGATGGCGGCACGAACCGGGATCGGCAGACGCGCGGCAATCATGTCAGCGACGCGCACCCACCTCGGCGGCGGTCATTTCAACAGCGTCCTGGGCCAGATCGTAACTGCCATTCATCACCGACGACAGCGGCGCAAACCGCACCGCGGAAGCCGCGACTTCATTGTGGGCCACGACATAGCTGACCAAGGGCGCATTGCGCCGTGAGGGGGAATCATCGACCGGCGTGGTGTAACTGGGCAGCTGCTCACGTGCCGCGACCTGCGTGACCGGGCGACGCACAGGCCCGGCATCCACCGCGGGACCCTGGCTCTGCGCCGTGGAGGCGACAGGCTGCTGCGCCAGCGGCGAGCCCACGGGCACGGCCGGCCCCATCATCCGCATCATCACCAGCGACACCCCGGCAACGCCCGCCGCGATGACGCCACCCAGCGCGCCGCGTTCAAACAGCGAGCGGCGGCGCGCAGTGGCGGCGGCCGCGATTCCCGCGTTGTCGGCATTGCCGACGTGCTCGGGCTCGGCGGCCAGGCGGGCCCGCACTCGCGCGGCCACATCGGTCTGCGGCAGCAACGAACCCATCGGTTCGCCGCGCACGCAGGCGCCGATCAGTGCATAGCGCCCCCAGGTGGCACGCAACGCCGGATCTTTCAGCGCACGCCGAATGACCATGCCAGCCTGTTCCGGCGGCAATTCACCATCGAACAACGCCGACAACTGACTGATCTGTTCCTGCTCGTTCATCCCAGCTCCTCAGCCCGGCCCAGTCCACCTTCGAAAACTTCCGACAGCCGTTTGTCGATAGCTTCGCGCGCACGGAAAATTCTGCTCCGAACGGTACCGACCGGGCAATCCATCGCCTGCGCAATGTCTTCGTAACTGAGGCCTTCCAGCTCCCTGAGCACAATGGCCGTGCGCAGGTCTTCGGGCAAGGCCTCAATGGCCCGGTTGACTGTCTCGCGAATCTCTTCGGTCTGCAGCAGGCTTTCCGGCGTTTCGGAATCCGCAAGCCGCAGCTGCATCGAATTGGATTCCTCGACGTTCTGCAGATCCAGATCGAACTCCACCGGACTGCGATCGCGCGAGACGATGGCATTTTTCGCCGTGTTGATGGCGATGCGATACAGCCAGGTATAGAAGGCGCTATCCCCGCGAAACTGGGGAATGGCCCGATATGCCTTGATGAATGCCTCTTGTGCCACGTCTTCCGCGTCCGCCGGATCCCGCAGGTAGCGTGTCACCAGTTTCACGACCTTGTGCTGGTACTTGCGTACCAGCAGATCGAAGGCGGTCTTGTCGCCCTTCTGGACGCGCTGA
>Ga0164241_10000380_pt1 | contig 86751 bp, 74 predicted proteins | sample OricomyardsoilBY_FD_108780 | JGI IMG/M metagenome (GOLD analysis project Ga0164241, IMG submission 108780) | Backyard soil microbial communities from Emeryville, California, USA - Original compost - Back yard soil (BY) | ecosystem: Environmental > Terrestrial > Soil > Unclassified | place: USA... | reverse complement strand
GACCTTGCCGATCCTCACCCTGCCGAAGTTGATAGCCGTCGGGGTCACAACGATCGTGCGGGTGCCGGCAATGCCGGTCAGGTGCGAGATCACCGTGTCACCGTTGGCCGTGATCATCTTCATCGTCGCGGTGCGCGCGCCCGGCGCGCCGGAAGCTGGAGCGAACGTGACGTTGAAAGTGGTCTGCTGTCCCCCCTCGATCGTGAATGGAGGCTGCGGATTGCCCGCATCGGCCACGAAGTCGGCCGCGTCAGCACCCTCGATCAGCACCTTGCTGATGGAGATCTTCACGTTGCGCGTGTTCTGCAGGTGAACGGTCTTCTGAATCTGGTCGCTGCCCGATCCGCCGATGAGCGCCGTGCCGAAGTCGACATCCTCCGTGTAGAGATCGGCCTGGCCGGTCCCGAACAGATCGATGTAGTAGACGCCACGGTTGGTGATCCCGGGGATCTCCATGGTCGAGTCGTTGGTCGTCAGAGTGACGGTGGCGCGACGCGAGCCCATCTGCACCGGCTTGAAGCGGAAGACGATCGTGTCGGAGCCCCCCGGCGGAATCAGAAGGTCGTTCGTACGAGCATCGACCATCTTGGATGGGAACTTCGCCACGCTGAAGTCGTTCACATCGCCGCTGGATGGGACGATGCTGTTGAGCGAGATGCGGAGCTGGCACTCGCCGGTGTTGACCAGCGGCACCTTCGCCTCGGCGGTTTCGTTCAGGCGGATCGAGTTGAACACCACGTTCTCAAGCCTGCCACCGCTCTTTGCGGAGAGATGTCCGGCGATGCCACGTGCGAACAGATCGAACGAGAGGAGACCCTCGACCGGTGTGCCGTTGTAGTCAGGATTGGAGAAGTTCTCGGCGTTCGTATGGAGGAAGATGCGTGCATAGCGCTTGGCGCTTCCCCGTGCAAGGAACGTCAGATAGATCGAACGGGGCTGATCGGCCGGAATCAGGATAGGCCACGTTGTCGTGTTGGTCAACGGCATCGTCGGCGGCGTATCCGTGATGATATAGTCGGTGTTGGGGATCGGATGTCCCTGCCCGTCGAGCAGCAGCGCGAACTTATTCGCCTGCGGGTTCAGCGTATCGAGCGTGAAGACGTCGACGCTGTTGATTCTGAGGATGCCGTAGGCCGGGTTGGTGACCTTGATCTCGTAGGTCAGCGCCTCGCCGACGCAGCCATAGTTGTTCCGATAGAGACCGGTGCTCGTCGTCAGGAGCTGGCCGTCGACGCGGAACTCCCCTCCTGGCGCCTGCGAGAAGCCATGGAGCACGAAGACGCGGGTCTCGCCGTCAGCCACGACCGTCAGCGTATCGACGACCAGGCCGATGCCGGTGGCATTGAAGGTGATAACCGGCGTGCTCGACTGTCCCGCACCGAGCGATGCGCTGCCAGGCGTGATGACGTACTGTCCGCCGCTGGTTCCCTTGATCGTATAGGTCACCGCCGCTGCGGGAATGGAGCCGTTGGTGCTGAAGTTGGTCAGCATCAGCGGGCTTACGACGATCGATGTGCCACGCGGGATACTCACCGAACGGAGAAGCGTATCGCCGCTCTTGAGCGCGACCGTGCCTCCCTGTGCGGGGTAGCCGGTCCAGCTGATGCGGGGCGCTCCGGTGGCCGCCAGATTATATGTGCGGGTGAATGCCCCCGCGGTGACCGTCAGGATCGCCTTGCGCTTGCCGACGCCCTGTGGCGTGAAGGTGATGGTCGGGGTCACCGACTGCGAGCTCGACACCGTGGAGCTGGTCGGAGCGATCTGGTAATCGCCGGCGTTGACGCCGCTGATCGCGAAGGTGATCGCCGTGGCGCCGCAGCCCGGGCCGGTCACGACGAACGGCTGGAAGGTGCCGCTTGCGCCGCGCTGGACCGAGATGTTCAGCATCAGCGAGTCCTGGTCGGCCATTGCCGCCGTGCCGCCCTGTGGCACGACGCCGGTCGGGGTGATCACGCATGGCGTGAACGTATACATGGCATTGACGGCCGGAGCCGACGAGCAGCCATTGCCCGATGCATAGTTGACGGTGCTGGGAGGGGTAACGCTGGCGAAGTTGCTCGTGGTGACCTGCACGCCGATCTGGCCGCAGGAGATGTTCATCGCCCCGTACCAGATCTCGATGCTGTTCGAGCCTTCATACAGACGGACCTGGAAGGTCGAGCCCGGCGCGCCGCTGGCGCAGCAGGCGTTGACGCGCCACTGCACAACCAGGATGCGGTTCGGCGCGTTGCCAATCGTCTGGTAGGTCACGTTGCCGTCGGCCGTGTAGTTGTCGCGCCAGAAGCCGGCGATGATCGGCACACCCATCGACGTCGAGCCGAAGGTTCCCGAAAGGCTGGTGCCCGCCAGCGTGGAGCCCAGGCCGATATAGCCGTTCGGCGTCGTCGAGAACTGCGTATAGGTCGTGCCGGCCAGAACGAAGTTGAAGCCGATATTCCACGGGCCGTTGACGCCGTCATCGGAACCCGATCCGTATGCGGTCGACGGGGCAGGCATCGATAGCTGCGAGCCCGAGCCGGCCGTGAAGATATACTGGCTCATCAGCGTCTGGCTTCGGAGCGAGCCTGCTCCCAGCAGCAGCAGCAGCAGAAGGGGCAGCGTCAGTAGTCGCCAGCGGACTACGGCTCTGCGTGTTGTAACGTTTGTCATGTACGACATCTCCCAGAAACAATACATGAAGGATTAGCGCTTGCCCCCGACCGTTTCCGACCGGAAACAAACTATTGTAATAGCTGTTATATACGATAGAACGATGCGTCCGGCCGGCCCGTTAGTCCGGTGACCCCGCGCGGCAGGAAAAAAATCCTGCATAGGGCTCACCAGTACGGTGCCTTCATCCAGATTCCAGGGGTGTTGGTTTCGGAGGAAATGGTTTGAAAATGAATCGGCGGCCGCGCCGATGACCGAACTTTTATGTCGAGCACATACCCGCTATCTGCATCGAAATCGGGATATGTGTGTTATTCAAGAGAAGAGAGAATCGATGTCGGAGGGCTATCCGGCCCCATCACGTGGTAGAATGAGGAGATGGAGGATATTCCGGGCCGCCGACGCAGCGATAGACGAAATAATAGTCGCAACAAATATGTCACGACAACGTGAATGGAGGATGAAAGAGCCTCCGCTCACCGCACCTGGCTGCCGTCCGGTGCCGCATGCTCCATTCAGGACCTGAACCGCCGGTCGCTGGGGCATGCTTCCCCATAATGCTGGTCGTATGGACACGACCGCGCGTCGCCTGAGACGTTGCTTGGCCTGGAACTATTGTCCCGGCGCCATTATTCCATCCCACGCGCCCTAATCTTCCCCTCTGTATCCGTTAGCTCGTCCGATAACCGGTCGAATACCGCCGTTTTGGGCGCACGGAACACGCCAGAAAGGACAGGCGTGAACATAACACGAATCTTTACATAATACTAGGGGGTAATACGGAAGAATTTTCAGTTCGCGCCCCCGAACAGGGCAGTCGGAGCTTCCTCGTATCTTGCCGGAGTTCATCGTAGTCGATCCCATTGTTGCCATGATCACAGCATGAAGTCTCCCGGCTCACCTTACGTTCTTATCGTCGACGACCAGCCCGATGTTCTCGAAGCGCTCCGTCTGCTGTTGAAGGGAGAGGGATTTCGTACCGAATCGGCGGGCTCTCCGGCCGCCGCGCTGGAGTTGGTGCGGTCGCACGATTTCAGTGCGCTGCTGATCGACCTGAACTATAGCCGCGATACCACATCCGGCCGCGAGGGGCTCGACCTGCTGTCGCGGATTCGCTCGCTCGACGCAAACCTGCCGGTGATCGTGATGACTGCATGGGGGACGATCGATCTGGCGGTGGAGGCGATGCGCCGCGGGGCGCGCGATTTCGTGCAGAAGCCGTGGGAGAACGCGCGTCTTCTGGTCACGCTCCGCACGCAGATCGAGCTTGGCGATGCTCTTCGCAGAGGCGAGCGGCTGCAGGCCGAGAATGAGATGCTCCGTGGCGATGCCCCCCCCGACCTTATCGCCGAGTCAGCGGCGATGCGTCCCGTGCTCGAGATGATCCGGCGTGTGGGACCATCCGGCGCCAATGTGCTGATCACCGGGGAGAACGGGACCGGCAAGGGGATGGTGGCGCGTATGATCCATGCGGTCTCGGATCGTGCTGCCAGGCCGATGGTGACGGTCAACATGGGGGGGCTCTCCGATGCGTTGTTCGAGAGCGAGCTGTTCGGTCATGTCAAGGGGGCCTTCACCGATGCCAAGAGCGACCGCGTCGGGCGCTTCGAGCTGGCCGACGGGGGGACCCTTTTTCTGGATGAGATCGCCAACGTATCGCTGCCGCTGCAGGCCAAGCTTCTGCGCGTGCTCGAGACCAACGAGTTCGAGCGCGTCGGCTCGTCGAAGACCCGGCGGGTCGATGTGCGGCTTATCTCGGCGACCAACGCCGACCCGATGGCCGAGGTGGAGGGGGGACGGTTCCGGCAGGATCTTCTGTTCCGTCTTAATACGATCGAGCTGCATCTGCCGCCGCTTCGCGATCGGCGTGAGGATATCCCGCTGCTTGCGCGCTACTTCCTGCGGCGCCACGGCGAGCGCTACCGCAAGCCGATCACCGGCTTCGATCCGGGGGCGATGCGGATGCTCACCGAACATGGCTGGCCCGGCAATGTGCGCGAGTTCGATCATACCATCGAGCGGGCGGTGCTGATGGCCGCCGGAAGCACGATCCAAGGGAGCGATCTCGGGCTCCGCGCGGCGAAGGATGGCACGCACCGGCTCGAGGAGATGAGCCTGGAGGAAGTGGAGGCCTATCTGATACAGCGGACGCTGGCCCGGTTCGATGGCAACGTCAGCAGAGCCGCCGAGGCGCTCGGGCTGAGCCGCAGCGGATTGTACCGACGGCTGAGCAAATATGGAATCTGAACCGCGCCGGGTCCGATCGCTGAAACGGACGCTTCTCGGGAGGCTTGGCTTCGAGGGACGCCTGCTGCTGCTTGCGCTGACGGGGGGGCTCCCCGGGAGTGTCGTCGCGCTCTGGCTTCTCTGGAGCGGAGACTTCACCCCGAAGGTGCAGTGGACCCTCTCGATCCTGATTCTCTGCTCGTGGGTCGGCTTCGCGCTCGCGGCGCGGGGGCGGGTCGTCTTCTCGCTCCAGATCCTGTCGAATCTTCTGGCGGCGCTGCGCGAGGGGGATTATTCGTTCCGCGCCCGGATAACCGGCGGACGCAACGATGTGATGGCCGATCTGCTGCGCGAGGTCAATGTGTTCGGCCAGACCCTTCGGCAGCAGCGGATCGGGACGATGGAGGCGGCGGCGATGCTGCGGAGCGTGATGGCCGAGATCGACGTGGCGGTGTTCGCCTTCGATGGGAGCGAGCGTCTCCGTCTGGTCAACCGTGCCGGCGAGGATCTGATGGGAAGGCCGGCCGAGCAGCTGATCGGCAGAAGCGCCACGGAGCTTGACCTGGATGGACCGCTCCGCGGCGATACCGTCTCGACGCGGCATATCGCGTTTCCCGGCCGGTCGGGGCGCTGGGGGATACGCCGGACGAGCTTCCGGCAGCATGGGCTTCCGCATGAGCTGCTGGTGGTCCTCGATCTGAGCGGGCCGTTGCGCCAGGAGGAGCTGCTGGCCTGGCAGCGGCTGGTGCGGGTGCTGGGCCACGAGCTGAACAACTCGCTGGCGCCGATCATCTCCATCGCCGGAAGCCTCGAGAGCCTGCTGGCGAAGGAACCGGCGCCGGAGGACTGGCGCGACGATATGCATCGCGGGCTGATGGTGATCGCCTCGCGCGCCGCGTCGCTGAACAGATTTATGGAGGCGTACGCCCGGCTGGCGAGGCTTCCGGCACCGCGGCGTGCGCCGCTCGAGCTTGCGCCGCTGGTGCACCGTGTCGCGGCGCTCGAGACCCGTCTGCCGGTGACCGTGGGGGATGGCCCCCCGGCCACCATCGTCGCCGACGGCGATCAGATCGAACAGCTGCTGATCAACCTGCTGCGCAATGCCGTCGATGCCGCGCTGGAAACCGGCGGCCGCGCATCGGTCGCGTGGACGTCGGGCGATGGGTGGCTCGAGCTGCGCGTGCTCGACGAAGGTTATGGGCTGTCGGGGACGGCAAATCTCTTCGTTCCGTTCTTCACGACCAAGGCCGGGGGGAGCGGCATCGGGCTGGTGTTGAGCCGCCAGATCGCCGAGGCGCACGGGGGCTCGCTGTGGCTGGAGAATCGCGCCGATCGCGGAGGATGCGTCGCGATTCTGCGGCTGCCGCTCCGGTAGCCGACTGTCGGTCATCCATCCATAATTCCGGGGTCACGATGGAGTTCTCGATACGGAGGATCATTCTCTATGTGCGCGATGTGCCGTCGCTGGCGGCATTCTACCGCGATGTGCTCGGGCTGCGGATCATGGGGGATCCCGGCGATTCGGGCTGGGTCGAGCTCGATGCAGGTGGGGTTCGTCTGGCCCTGCACAGCGGGGGCGCCCCGCGCGACTGGAGGAACGCGCCACGGATCGTCTTCGCGGCGGAGGATGTGGCCGCAGCGCGCGCGATGCTGATCGGGCGTGGCGCAGCGATGGGGAGGCTGAAGATCTTCGGCGCGCTTCAGCTCTGCGACGGAAAGGACCTCGAGGGGAATATCTTTCAGATATCGAACCGCCCCTAGGACCCCTCGGGTTCGGCGCCGGCGGCATGGAATTGGCGGGCAACACGTTTACATTCTTCAATCGACAGACGGCATGGCAAAGCTTTCCTCATTTCAGGATCTGAGCGCGCTGCTCTCGGAATCCGATCGCGCATCGGTCAGGCCGGAGGGAGATCCTCCGGCGGCAAAGACCGGCTACGACGGCAAGGCGCAGAAGCTCGATGTCAGGCTCGACTCCAAGCGCCGGCGGGGGAAGACCGTCACGCTGATCTCCGGGTTTCAGTCGAAGCCCGACGAGCTGGAGCGCATCGCCAACGAGCTGAAAAAAGCGTGCGGCGCGGGGGGCGGCGTGCTCGACAACGCCATCGAGATCCAGGGGGATCACCGGGCGCGTGCCGTCGAGAAGCTGAAGAAGCTCGGGTTTCAGATCCGCTCCTGATCGCCCTCGGCGGCGGCCGTCTCATGCCGGGGGATGAGCCCGGCGCCCGATGGCTCCGCCGATGTACCGTTATTGCTCTGAAGGAACTCACATGGCAACATCGAAGATCCCGCAGTCGTGGCGACCTGTCCTCGCCGACGAGCTGAAGCAGCCTTATTTCGAGAGGCTCCAGGCGTTCGTCGCGGAGGAGCGCCAGCGGCATCATATCTACCCCCCCGAGGGTGAGGTCTACAGCGCGCTGGAGATCACCCCGCTCGAAGCGACGAACGTTCTGCTGCTCGGGCAGGACCCGTATCATGGCGAGGGGCAGGCGCATGGCCTCGCCTTCTCGGTGCGTCCCGATGTAAAGATCCCGCCGTCGCTGAAGAACATCTTCCGGGAGCTGAAGGATGATCTCGGCTGTCCCATTCCCAACAACGGCTATCTGGTCCCGTGGGCCGAGCAGGGGATTCTGATGCTCAACGCCGTGCTGACGGTCAGGGCGGGGGAGCCGAACTCCCATAAGGGGAAGGGATGGGAGAGCTTCACCGACGCCATCATCAGGCGGGTGAACCAGAAGGAGGAGCCGGTGGTGTTCGTCCTCTGGGGAGGATATGCGGGGAAGAAGGAGGCGTTGATCGATACAGGGAGGCATACGATCATCCGCTCGGCGCATCCCTCGCCGCTGTCGGCACACAACGGATTTTTCGGGAGCCGTCCCTTCTCGTCGATCAACAGCGCGCTGCGCCGCAACGGCAAGCCCGAGATCGACTGGAACATACCCGACCGCTGAGCGCGCGATCGTATCGCATTATCCTTCCCGGTCCGTTTCGTGCCGGGATGGACGCCGCTCGGGCCGGAGGCCTGGCTCTGCCTCGCTTTCCGGTCCGGGCCTCGGCCCCGCATTGCGTGCTACACTCCATCAGTTCCTAATCTCTATTCGTCCAGAGTTCTATTCCAGATTATGCTCATATAGATAGAACCACCCAGGTAATGAATCTTCAACTTTTTCTTCCGCTCATTACGACAGTTGTTATTGCAATTGTCGGTTGGTATATCGTGCATTATTTCACTGCACAACGCGATAGGGATAACAGGCGGCGCGATGAGCTGATCCGCTATCGCATTGGCGCGTATCGTACACTTGCGAAAGCTGTTGAACATAGACAACTGTATCTGATTGCCGATGAAGTCCAATCCGCTATTGCTGATATACAATTGTTTGGAACACCGGCGCAGATCGATATGGTAGGGAAAGTCGTACAGGAGGTTACGCTCCATGGCGATGCCTCACTGAAGGAGCTTTTGCAGGCTCTTCGCGATGATCTTCGAGCCGAGCTACAATTGCTTCCGGTTAACGAGAATATTTGGTGGATACGCATAATTGCTAGTGAGTCTAGTTCGGTGGGAGTGTGATTTTCGTTGTATCCTCTATTCCGCTCCTCTCCTGGTTCGGCCGGAGTTCCACTCCGGCCTCACTGCATCCCCCAAGCTTTCGTGTGGAAACTTCAGCTACTCTCGTAGTCGAATATCTCTGAACGTTGTATGCCCACTCCCTTCTCCAGCTCATCCCGAGTTCCGCTCGGTTCGCGTGACCGGAGCCGGATATTCTCCTGGTTCAGCCGGAGTTCCACTCCGGCTCTCGACCCCAAAACGTGGACGATTTCCCCGTGACCGGAGCTGGATACTCTATCCGTTGCCACATTCTAATCACCGTTATTGCGGGAAGTTCAGACCTGTTCCACTCTCCCGGCTCGACGGGGGTGGAGCCTCTGCCATCTCACGTATCCCGAACTGTCGTGTGTGACGCTCGACCCTTCTGGTAGCCGACGCTACCTCTGAATTCTTTATCCTCACTCCCTTCCTCAGTGCATCTTCAGTTCTGCCCGGAGGTCTTCCCCTCACTTGGTTCGGCCGGAGTTCCACTCCGGCCGCATGACAAAGCGTGGAAGATTGCGTCGAATACGCTCCATCCATAGCCTCATCATCGCCGTTATTGCGAGAAGTTCAGAAGTTCATTCGTCTGCCATTTCTCTGCACGCAATGGGGGCCAGCGGGGGATGCGACCGCCCGATTGTACCCTGTCCTGGTGCAACCGCTCCATTTCCGTCGCCTTCGTCTCGTCCCAATATCGAACACTCGGCGTCCCACTACCGGGAAAAGGCCTCCGCGCATGCCTGTGCAGGCAGTACCATAATCGGTCAAATCTTTATGAAATCGCATCTTTTGAACTCTGGCACGCTCCTGTATAGAGGTACTGGCAGAACCAATGGATATCAAACGCGAATCTCACTCGAAACGAACCCTGCGGCGGCGCATCGTCTATGCCGCGCTGGCGGTGGGGCTCTGCTCGCTCGGCTTCTTCGGCGTCTCGCGGCTGAAGCCCGCTTCCCCGACAGTGGAGCGGAGTACCGTCTGGATCGATACGGTCCGGCGGGGAACGATGCTCCGGCAGGTGCGGGGGATGGGGACGCTGGTGGCCGAGGGGATATGGTGGATACCGGCCCCCACCGATGCGCGCGTGCAGCGAATCCTTGTGCAGCCGGGGACCCAGGTGAGCGCCGAGACGGTGCTGATGGAGCTGAGCAACCCCGAGCTGGAGCAGGAGTCGGTCGAGGCCGAATGGCAGCTCAAGGCGGCGATCGCGGAACTTCGATACCTGAAAGTGCGTCTACAGAGTGAACGTCTCGACCGCCAGGCCGCTCTTGCGACGATCGAGGCCGACAACACCCAGGCGCAGCTTCGCGCCGAGGCCGACCAGACGCTCAACACCAGGGGGGTGGGGACTGCCCTCGACTCGAAGATGACGAAGGCCAGGGCCACGGAGCTTGCCGAGCGGTTCACCATCGAGAAGGAGAGGCTCGGCATCCAGGCCGAGTCGATACAGGCGCAGCTCGCGGTGCAGCAATCCCGCATCGAACAGCTTCGCGCGCTGGCGGCGCTCAAGCGGGGCCGCGTCGAATCGCTCCGGGTCCGTGCCGGCATCGACGGGGTGCTGCAGCAGCTTCCGGTACAGGTGGGGCAGCATCTCATCGTGGGGACGACGCTGGCGAAGGTGGCGCAGCAGGGAAACCTGAAGGCGGAGCTGAAGATCGCCGAGACGCAGGCCAAGGATATCCAGATCGGGCAGGATGTCTCGATCGATACCCGCAACGGGGTGATCGCCGGGCATGTGACGCGGATCGATCCGGCGGTGCAGGGGGGGACGGTGATGGTGGACGTGGCGCTGGAGGGGGAGATGCCGAAGGGGGCGCGCCCCGACCTGAGCGTGGATGGGACGATCGAGCTCGAGCGCCTGCAGAATGTGCTCTACATAGGCCGCCCGACCCAGGGGCAGGCCGATAACACGATAGGATTGTTCAGGCTCGACAGGGATAACAGCGGCGCGGCCAGAGTGCCGGTCCGTCTGGGGCGCAGCTCGGTCAGCACGATCGAGATCGTCGATGGGCTGCGTGAGGGGGATCGGGTGGTGCTCTCGGATATGTCGGCGTGGGACGGATCGGAGAGAATTCAATTCAAATAGTCGCGCGATGGGGCGCTCCGTCCGGGAGATGCCGGACGAACCGGGGTGAGAAGAAGAGAGGGCTGCACTTCCAGCATATCAGACCAGCGGGGCTAACGATATATTCTCCAGTTGTATATCGGTAGTCCATGTTTCGGAAGCAGTCATTATCCCACATCTCACTCCGGTTCGTCCGGCGCTCCGGCAAATCTAGCAACGGCGCCCGCTTCGTGAAAGCCCCGAGGTTCTCCCCCCCGCACCGCGTCCCCTGCCTTCATCGTGACAGGGCACGGTCCGCCGTCCGGCCGCCCCCGCCGGCGATGGATCATCGCCTCGACGGCCGTGCCGCTGTCGCGCCGGAGGAGCCGGCCATCCCCCCGGAGCCGGGAATGGCGGGACCGCGCGGGGAGGGGAGCCGATCGGAGGGGAGGCAAATCCACTGACGAGAGATGGCTTGTACTCATTACTCGACAACGCAGCATGGCATCGAACACACCGCTCATTTCCCTGGATGGTATACGCAAAGTGTTCTTCACCGATGAGGTGGAGACCCATGCCCTCTCGAATGTGCATCTGGATATCCGCGCCGGCGAATATGTCGCCATCGCCGGGCCGTCGGGATGCGGGAAGTCGACGCTTCTGGCGATCCTCGGCCTCCTCGACACCCCCAGCGACGGCACCTACACGCTCAACGGCGCGCCGGTGTCGAGCATCGATGCCGCCGAGCGCTCGCGCATCCGCAACCGCGAGATCGGGTTCATCTTCCAGGCGTTCAATCTTATCGGCGACCTGACGGTATACGAGAACGTCGAGCTGCCGCTGAGCTACCGGAACATGCCGGCGCAGGAGCGTCGGCAGCGTGTGCAGGAATCGCTCGACAGAGTGGGGATGGCCCATCGCATGCGCCACTATCCGGCGCAGCTCTCCGGCGGACAGCAGCAGCGCGTGGCCGTGGCGCGGGCCCTTGCCGGAAGTCCATCGATCCTTCTGGCCGACGAGCCCACCGGCAATCTCGATTCGAGCAACGGCGAGGCGGTGATGGAGCTGCTGCGCGATCTCCACCGGGGGGGCGCCACCGTCTGCATGGTCACCCACGATGCCCGCTTCGCCCGCCATGCCGATCGCACCATCCATCTGTTCGACGGGCAGGTGGTGGAGGAGAGCATGGAGGCGGCCTGAGCGCCGCCCCGCTTCGCACGCGGGCGATCCTGATACGGGGATGATCCTTCCACACTGACTATCCGGCCCATGATAACGCTGCACAACGTCGAGAGATTCTACCAGACCGGATCGGTCAAAAGCTATGTGCTCCGCCGCATCTCCATGAGCGTGGCGCGGGGGGAGTTCCTCTCGGTGATGGGGCCGTCGGGGGCGGGGAAGTCGACGCTGCTCGGCATCCTCGGCATGCTCGACGCCGGCTGGAACGGCGAATATTTCTTCAACGATGTGGCCGTGCATGCGCTGAAGGCGCGCGACAGAATCGCGCTGAACAAGCGCCATATCGGCTTCGTCTTCCAGCAGTATCACCTGCTCGACAATCTTACCGTCCGCGAGAACCTCGAGGTGCCGCTCGCCTATCGCGATCTCAAACGCTCCGAGCGCGAGGCGCTGGTGGCCGATGCGCTGGACCGCTTCAACATCGTCGGGAAGAAGGATCTCTTTCCGGGACAGCTCTCCGGCGGACAGCAGCAGCTCGTCGGGATCGCCCGCGCGCTGATCGCCGGCCCGCAGCTGCTGCTGGCCGACGAGCCGACGGGGAACCTGCATACAAGCCAGGGGAATATGGTGATGGAGCTGTTCAAGGAGCTGAACCGTGCCGGCACGACGATCATTCAGGTGACGCACTCCGAGCTCAACGCCTCCCATGGCGATCGGGTGGTCAACCTGCTCGATGGATGGATCGAGCATCCGCACTTGCCGGAGGGGGGCGCCGCACCAGCGCGTGCAGCCGCTATGTGGTAGTCCCTGGCCAAGGCCCCTCTTCGCTCATGTGCGTGGGCGGGGAGGGGTATGTTTTTCCAGTGGAAGGCCCCGGCCCGAGGGGCCCCGATCCCGTACGACCGAACTGTTATTGAACGCCATGGAGACTGTGATTCAGGATATACGCTACGGCGTGCGGACCCTGCTGAAGAACCCCGGGTTCACCGCAGTGGCGGTGATAGCGCTGGCGCTGGGCATCGGCGCCAACACCGCCATCTTCAGCGTCGTCAACACGGTGCTGCTCAAGCCTCTCCCCTACGGCGATCCCGACCGGCTTGTGTATATCTGGGCCAACCCTCCGCGCGACGCGCAGCAGCAGAACCCGGTCTCGCCGCTCGACTTTCAGGACTGGCGCTCGCAGAGCCGGTCGTGTGTGGGGATGGCCGCGCGGACGGCGCGGAACTTCAACCTGACGTCGGGGGACAGCCCGGAACGAGTGCTCGGCGAGATGGTCACCGAGGGATATTTCGCCGTGCTCGATGTGAAGCCCCTGCTGGGACGCTTCTTCACTCCGGCCGAGGGAGAGGTCGGCAACGACCATGTGGTGGTGCTCGGCAACAGGCTCTGGCAGCGCCGCTTCGGTGGCGACAGCGGTGTCGTCGGACGGACGCTGCTGCTGAACAATATTCCCTACACGGTGGTGGGGGTCGGGCCGGATGATCATCGGGCATCGATCGAGCTCTGGACCCCGCTGACGCTCGCCACCGAGTCGCAGGACCGCGGGTGGCACACGCTGACCGTGCTGGGGCGGCTGAAGCCCGGGGTGGACGCCGCGCAGGCCGATGCCGAGCTCAAGACGATAGCCGCCGGCCTTGGACGGCAGTACGCGGTGACCAACAAGGGATGGAGCGCCACGGTGGTGCCGATGCAGGAGATGATCGTCAAGGATATCCGCGGAGCTCTGCTGATCCTTCTGGGGGCCGTCGGGTTCGTGCTGCTGATCGCCTGCGCCAACGTCGCCAATCTTCTGCTGGCGCGCGTGGCCGCCCGGCAGCGCGAGATCGCCATCCGCACCGCGCTCGGCGCCGGCCGCGCCCGCATCATGCGGCAGCTCCTTACCGAGAGCGTCGTGCTGGGGCTCGCCGGCGGAGCGATCGGGACGCTGCTTGCACTCTGGGGAACCGATCTGCTGAGCAAGCTGTCGATGGCCGGATTGCCGCGCACCACCGAGATCGCCGTCGATGGTCCCGTGCTGCTGTTTGCGCTGGGGGCATCGGTGCTGACCGGCATCGTCTTCGGCCTGCTGCCGGCGCTTCAGGCCTCGAGGCCGAATCTGACACAGCCGTTGAAGGAGGGAGCGCGCGCCTTGGCGGGCGGCATCGGAGGGAGGCGGGTCCGCAATCTGCTTGTTCTCTCCGAGGTCGCCCTGGCGCTCCTTCTGCTGATCGGGGCCGGACTGCTGATCCGCAGCTTCGCCACGCTGCAGCAGATCGATACCGGGTTCGATCCCTCGGACGTGCTGACGGTACAGATGGCGCTCTCCGAGTCGAAATACCAGAGCCCGGAAACCCAGGCCGGCGCGCTCGACGGCATTCTGACCCGCATCAAAAATCTTCCGGGCGTGCAGTCGGCGGCCATAACCTCGGCGCTGCCGCTGGCGCAGGCCGGCGGCTCGAACCTTCTGTTCACCGTGGAGGGGCGTCCCATCCCGGCCCCCACCGATGCTCCCAGCGCGTGGCTGCGCCTCTGCAGCCCCGATTACTTCACGGTCATGAAGATCCCCGTCGTCAAGGGGCGCGCCTTCAGCGAGTCGGAAAGGATCGGCCAGCCCCTGGTGGCGATGGTCAACGAGACGATGGCGCGCAGGATGTGGCCGGGTGAGGACCCGGTCGGCAAGCGCCTGACGATCGGAGTGCCGGTGGATATGCCCCCCGATTCGATCGAATGGTTCAGCGTGGTCGGCGTGGTGGGGGATGTGCGGCACTCGGCGCTCACCTCCGAGCCGGGGATGGAGCTCTACGTATCCAGCCGGCAGAACCCCCCGCTCTCGATGTCGCTGGTGGTGCGCACCGCGGGCGATCCTCTGTCGCTCGGCAGCTCGATACGCCGGGAGGTGAGCGCGGTGGACCGGGATCTTCCTCTGTTCCAGATGCAGACGATGGAGTCGGTGGTGGCGGGCTCGCTGGCGCGTCCCCGGTTCTACATGCTTCTGCTGGGGATCTTCGCCGGCGTGGCGCTGCTGCTGGCGGCGATCGGCATCTACGGCGTGATCGCGCAGACGGTCTCGCAGCGGACGCACGAGATCGGCATCCGGATGGCGCTCGGCGCCCAGCGCCGCGATGTCCTTCTGATGGTGGTGCGGCAGGGGATGGCCCTTGCCGGCGCCGGCGTGGCGGTGGGCCTCATCTGCGCGTTCGTGCTGACGCGGCTGATGGAGAGCCTTCTGTATGGCGTCAGCGCCACCGATCCTCTCACGTTCATCGCCGTGGCGGCGGGACTTGTCTGCGTGGCGCTTGTGGCCTGCTGGATACCGGCGCGACGCGCGACGCGCGTCGACCCGATGACCGCGCTCCGCTATGAATAATCCGCCGGCACCTTCAACGACCGCAAACCATAGCCAACGATGCAGGGAATACTCAACGATATCCGCGTCGGACTCCGGGCGCTGAGGAAGCGGCCGGGCTTCACGCTTGTGGCGGTGCTGACCGTCGCGCTCGGCATCGGCGCGAGCACGGCGATCTTCAGCGTGGTCAACGCCGTGCTGCTGCAGCCATTTCCCTACGATGATCCCGATCGCCTGGTGATGCTCTGGGAGAAATATCCGGGGGTCGATAAGGAGCCATCGTCGCTCCCCAATTTCGTCGACTGGCGCCAGCGCAGCCGGAGCTTCGAGTCGATGGCCGCGATCAACAACTGGCGCCCGGTCTACTCCTCCGACGATGACCCCGAGCGTCTTGTGGGACGCCAGGTCTCCGCCGATTTCTTCAGGATGCTGAAGGCCACCCCGATGCTGGGACGTCTGTTCCTTCCCGATGAGGATGCCCCCGGCCGGGGTAACGTCGTGGTCCTCTCCCACGGGTTCTGGCAGCGCCGGTTCGGCGGACGGGCCGATGTGGTCAATACCCCGATACGGCTGAGCGGCGTCGAGTATACGATCGTCGGCGTGCTTCCGGCCGGCTTTACCTATCCGCTGCTGGATGTCGGCGACGTGCCGGAGATCTATACGCCGCTCGACATGGAGGTGGTCCCCGAGGCGCGCCGCGCCGATTTCCTGATGGTGATCGGGAGGATCAGGCCGCGGTACACCGTCGCCGGGGCGGGGGAGGAGATGAAGGGGATTGCGGCGGCGCTGGCGAAGGAATATCCCGAGGCGAACGAGGGGTGGACGCTCCATCTCTCCACGCTGCAGGAGGAGCTTGCGGGCACCGTGCGCACCGGCCTGCTGGCGATGCTCGGCGCGGTGGGCTTTCTGCTGCTGATCGCCTGCAGCAACGTCGCCAACCTGCTGCTGTCGCGCGCGGCGGCGCGCAAAAAGGAGATCGCCATCCGCAACGCGCTCGGTGCCGGCACGCTCAGACTGATCCGGCAGCTTCTGGTCGAGAGCCTGCTGGTGAGCCTGCTGGGGGGGATCGCCGGGCTGCTGCTGGCGCTCTGGGGGATCGATCTGCTGAAGGCGGTCGGCTCGACGATCATCCCGAGGATCGATCAGGTGGGGATCGATCTCAGCGTCCTTGGGTTCACCCTCCTGGTCTCGATCCTCGCCGGCGCTCTGTTCGGGATCATCCCGGCCATCTATGCCACGCGGGTCGATGTGCAGCGGACGCTGAAGGAGGAGGAGCGGGGATGGAGCCGCCGATCGCATCGCTCCCAGGGGGCGCTGGTGGCGGGGGAAGTGGCGCTCGCGATCCTGCTGCTCGTCGGCGCGGGCCTGATGGTGCGGAGCGTCGTGCAGATGCAGGGGGTCGATCCCGGCTTCGATCCGCGGGGGCGGCTGACCGTGGCCTTCGGCCTTCCCAGAGCACGCTATCCCGACCATGCGGCGCGGAGAAGATTCTACGACAGGCTGCTGCAGGAATCGCGCGCGTTGCCCGGGGTGGCCGACGTCGGGCTGGTCAGCAATCTGCCGCTGACCAATGATGTCAACCAGCTCAACTTCTCGATCGAGGGGCGGCCGCAGAAGAGCACGACGATACAGGATGCGGTCGTGATCAGTGCCAACTCCGGCTATTTCCGCGCGGTGGGGATCCCGCTTCTCGCCGGCCGCGACATCAGCGACCGCGACACCGGCACCTTCTCGGTGGCGGTGATCAGCCAGTCGATGGCGAACGCGTACTGGCCCGGCGAAAGCCCGATCGGGCGGCGGATCTCGTTCAACGGCGACAACTGGATCGAGGTCGTCGGGGTCGTGGGGGATATCCACCAGTTCACGCTGACGAGCTCGGGAGATGTGCAGGTCTATGTGCCGTTCGGGATGGTGAGGGAGTCGGCGGTGCGGCTGGTGCTCCGGAGCAACCTCGCCCCACAGGCGCTTGTGCCGGCGGTTCGCGCGATGGCGCGCGCCATCGACAGGGATCAGGCGCTCTATGATATCAGGACGATGGATGACCTTGTGAGCGGCTCGATCGCCCGTCCGCAGTTCACGATGCTGATCATCGCGACGATCGCGGTGGTGGCGCTGCTGCTGGCGGGGATCGGCGTCTATGGGGTGATCTCGTATGCGGTCACGCAGCGCACCCGCGAGATCGGCATACGGGTGGCGCTCGGGGCAACTCCCGGCGATCTCATCGCGATGGTGGTGCGCCAGGGGCTCGGGCCGGTGGCCGCCGGCGTCCTGATCGGCATCGGCGGGGCGATCGCCCTGACGCGGCTGATCGAGAGCCTCCTGTTCGGGGTGAGCCCCACCGACCCGCTTACCTATGCCGGCGTCGCCGCCGGGCTGATCCTGGTGGCGATAATGGCAAGCTATCTGCCGGCGCGGCGGGCCGTGCGGATCGAGCCGATGGAGGCGCTGCGGCACGACTGAGCGATGCATAATGATGCGGGTGAGGGAGAACGGGCCGCGCCGATGAAACCGAGCACTCCTCGGCGATGCCCCCGACCTCACCCGCGATCTATTCCCGGAAAGCCCGAAAATCGCCGGATTTCGACACCTGGGTCGGATCGAAAGAAAAAAATCTCCGGTTTGGGAACATTTCCCCGTCTGAGCAAGTATTCCCCTGTGAAGACGCTGGAGCACCAACCTCCAAACCTTCAACCGAAGCTGTGCGATCAGGGGTGAATCGCGCAGCTTCTTTTTTTTTGCCCCTCCCGATATCCCGCCGTATCCCCTCGCCATTCGTTCTCGTTCATCCGCCGGAAGAGTCTCTTCCCGGCCCGATCGTTCCATGTGCGTCGTCGCTCACGGCGGCATCCATCATCCCCACCCCGGCCCGTCCGGCATATGAAATTCCCGTCACACATTCCGGCGGCCCTCCCGCATCCATACCTTGCGTCGCGATGGAGCCGCGCGTCGCCGTGACGCCCCATCGGTTCACTACAGCCTTCCATAAGATTATCGACCGAAAATATGAGCGTTACAACGAAGAGTCTGATCGATGATCGCACGCCGGTCATCCCCACGCAGCACGCTGATGAAGGGGCCCGGGTGCCCGACGAGACCCAGGGGATCGAAAGTCCGGCGGCGCTGGCATCCCGGCTGGAGCGGAAGAGGATCGAGCTGGAGCATCTGCGCGCGCGGCTGGAGGAGACGATACGGGCGCGGGATGAAAGTCACGACGAGCTCGATCGTGCGATGGAGCTTCTCAGAGATGCCAGCATCGGCGAAAGCTCCCCGATCATGGATCTGATGGTGCGCCGGAGCCTCCGCTATGCCGACGCATCGCTTGCGCAGCTCAGACTGCTGACCGTGCAGAACCAGGTCGACCGGCTGGAGTTCGGACTCAGAAGCATGGAATGCGGGCAGGGCGCTGTCGGCCGGAAGACCCACGGAGGGGGCCACTGGCTCGATGCGTAACTCCGGTTCCCCGAAGGTCGTGGCTCGTATGGGGTGTCAAGTTCCGATTCGCTGGTCAGGAGTTGAACTCCGGCCTGACATCCAGCTAACTGAGCCACTGCCTCCCCGAAATGAGGTTTGGAACTCCTGGGATGGAACGATAGGTTTGCCGGATCGCCCATCGCCGCGGCTCCGCGCGCTGGGTGATGCCGGTGCATGCGGAGCGTGCCCGCAGGGGAAAGCCGGGGGATGGAGCATTTCAACCAGGGGACATGATCATGGCAAAACGGGAGAGTCCCGAAGCGGGCAGGACGATCGTCGAGAGATTCGCCGAGACGCTCGGCCGCAGGTTCAACGTCACGACCAGCTATGGCGAGCCGATCGAGCGTGATGGGACGACGGTCGTTCCCGTCGCGCTGGTGGGATACGGGATGGGGGCGGGAAGCGGGAGCAGCGATGACAAGGGGGAGGGATCGGGGGGCGGCGGCGGCGGGAGCGTCATGCCGGTCGGCTATATCCAGATCCGCAACGGGGTGACCACCTTTCATCCCATCAGCACCGTGGTCTCCCGGGTGGCTGTGATCCTTGCCGGCGGCCTGGCGGGAATGCTTGTGCTGCGCGGCATCGCCAGGGTGATCGATACGAGCCGCCACCGCGTCGAGCAGTGATGTTCATCACCGTAAATGGATCGTGAAGCTTCCGGCCTGTTTGAAAAGCACTGAAGAATTGCCGTGAATATTGGAGCCGTGAAGCCGACTCTGCATAAGAACGATGCGCGTATATAATAATTAATGGGGTCCGTAATGATGTGCGTTTCGCATGAGATAGCTCCACGATAAGAAGTAAAGAATAATGAACAATACATTGAAGAATATCGACGAATATATAGCGGGATTTCCGCAGGAGACGCGGGAGGTTCTGGAAGAAATCCGGGCGGTCGTCAGGCGCTCGGCGCCCGATGCGGAAGAAGGGATAAGCTATGGCATGCCTGCCTATAAAGTACAGGGGAAACCGCTGGTGTATTTCGCGGCGTTCAAACATCATATAGGGTTGTATGCCACGCCGACTGGACATGCGGAGTTCGCCGAAGAGCTCGCGGGCTACAAGCAGGGGAAAGGCTCCGTTCAATTTCCGCTCGACGAGCCGATGCCGCTGGATCTGATCGCCAGGATCGTTGAATTCAGAGCGAAGGAGAAATCGGCAACGGACACACCGGAATAGGGAGCGGCGAGCGATTCGAGCAGGATACAATGCGTTCGATTGTGCCCCCGTTATCGCTCATGCTGTGATAGCGTCGGTTGAGTCGGATTATGTCGGCGACGGATGAATATACTATGGGGCCCATGATCTGAATATGGTAGTGTCTCAGGTTGATTATCGAATGCTCACCAGTTAGGTCGGAGTTGTACTCCGACCCTGTTGCCGACGGGTCCGGAGTACAACTCCGGACCAACCTCTGGGGCCGATGGTCTGAATATCTTCGCTGTACTGGAAATTCAAAAATTCGAGCCGATCGAAAAAATATCGCGATCGCCGTGCCTCGTTCGTGCATCATTTCTGATCGTTTCAATCACCGAATTCATGCTGGATCATGCTAATCTATGAAGTGAATCTTCACGTGGATAAGAGCGTCGCCGACGATTATGCCATGTGGCTGCAGGAGCATATCGCGCAGATGCTTCGGTTCAAGGGGTTCATCGGGGCGCGCTGGCTCGACAACGAGACCGACGATGTTTCCGCCCGCGACTGGGTGGTGCACTATATCGTGGAGGACCGCGCGAGCCTCGATGAATATTTCGCCAACCATGCCGACGCGATGCGACGCGAGGGGCTGGAGCGCTTCCCGGGATCGTTCAGCGCTACCCGGAGAATCCTCGATCTGAAACTGGAGATGTGAGCCTTGCGGCTTCGTCCTTTCCACTTCCGGGGATGATTTATGATCCCGATCATGGCATGGAGTCCCCGGCGATGCTACTTTTGCCCCGGATACCGCTGGGATATCAATTCTGTTCAACGGAGCATGGGCTGTCATGGAAGAGCGTAGGATGAAGATCGTGGTGGCATACGACGGATCGGAGTTCGCCGACGCGGCGATCAACGCCATGCCGAGGGCGGGGCTTCCCGAGCGCGCCGAGGCGGTCGTGCTCTCGATCGACGACGGCACGCTGCTGTCGGTCGGTGAGCTGAGCGAGCCTCTCGAGGAGGAGGCCGCCGAGGCGATGGGGGGCGCCAGACGGCAGGAGGCGTGGGCGATGGCGCGCGCGCTGGAGGTTGCCGCCTGGGGACGCGATCGTCTCGGAGCGCTCTTTCCCGGCTGGGAGATCGGCGCCGAGGGGGTCGCCGGATCGCCGACCTGGGGAATCCTCGCCAAGACCGACAGCTGGGAGCCCGATCTGGCGATCCTCGGCTCGCACGGCCGCTCGCTGCTCGGCCGCCTGTTCATCGGCAGCGTCTCGCAGTCGATCGCCACCGAGGCCCGCTGCTCGGTGCATATAGCGCGCGGCAGGATGGGGAGCGGGGAGACGCCCCCCAGGCTGGTGATAGGGCTCGATGGCTCTCCCGATTCGCTCGCGGCCGTCGCGGCGGTAGCGTCGCGGCGATGGCCCGCCGGAACCGCCGTGCGTCTTGTCGTGGCCGATGCCGCGCATCGTGCGGGGGGATCGGTGGCCGTCGCCCCGGAGGAATGGGGAGCCGGAGAGCGGGCGTTGCGGATGCTGCGCGATGCCGGACTGGATGCCATGATGGCGGCTCCGCACGGCCGCCCGGCCCATGCGCTTATGGAGCAGGCTGATGCGTGGGGAGCCGAGTGTATCTTTGTCGGTGCGCGGGGGGCGGGGCTGCTCGATCGCGTGCGGCTCGGCAGCGTGGCGGCCTCGGTGGCGGCGCGCGCCGGCTGTTCGGTGGAGATCGTGCGGTCGCATAATTCAACGTCTGCCGGTCGGGCGGGAGAGTGATCCTCTCCATGTGCGATGCCGGCCGATGGTGCTATCACTGTAGTATCGCGAGGTATATCTATGAGCCAGAGAATGAGGCTGCTGATTGCATACGACGGGTCGAGCGGCGCCGATGCCGCCATCGCCGATCTGGGGCGCGCCGGGCTCCCCTCCGACTGCGAGGCGCTCGTGGTCTCGGTCGCCGAGGTATGGCTTCCCACGCCGGTTCCCGATCAGCCCCGTCCGGAGCATGAGCCGGTCGCCGTGCGGCGCGCGCGCGAGCATGCCGGCAGGCTGATCGCCGATTCGCTGGCGATGGCGCGCGGCGCGGCCGAGCGGATCAGCGCTCTGTTTCCGGGATGGGACGTCAGTGCCGTGGCGTCGGCCGAATCTCCCGCTTGGGGCATTCTTCAGCGGAGCGACGAGTGGTTCCCCGATCTTATCATCATCGGTTCGCATGGTCGCTCGACGCTCGTGCGGCTGCTGCTCGGCAGCGTCTCGCAGAAAGTTCTGACCGAGGCGCGCTGCTCGGTGCGCGTCGCCCGCGCGCACAGCTTCGCTCCAGGATCGCCGCAGCGTATCGTGATCGGCGTCGATGGCTCGATCGACTCCCACGCGGCGGTGCGCGCGGTCGCCCGGCGCACATGGCCCTCCGGGACATCCGTCCGGGTGGTGGCGGCGCTCGATCCCGTCTACTCTATGCTGGCGCCGTCGCACGCCGAGGCGATCGGTGAGGATGGCGAGGAGGATTCCGAAGAGGACTGGATCGAGGCGATGATGCGCCGCTCGGTCGATGAGCTGAGCGCCGCCGGGCTGATCGTCACGCCGGTGATTCGCGGCACCGATCCGAAGCAGGTGCTGATCGAGGAGGCCAACGAGTGGGGCGCCGATGCGATTTTCGTCGGGGCGCGCGGCATAGGGCCGCTGGAGCGCTTTCTGCTCGGGAGCGTCTCGGCCGCCATCGCCGCCCGGGCTCATTGCTCGGTCGAGGTCGTCCGGCCATAGATGCTGTGCGTGCGGGGTGGGCGCGGTGATAACCTGTGCCCACCCTCTGTCGTGATGTTCGGTTCGTACCCCCGCTTCACCTCCTGCCCACGATGATCCTCCATGGCAGTGTCTCAGGTTGGTTGTCGGGTGGCTGATAGGCCGGAGTTGAACTTCGCCCCACCATTCCGGCACACTGAAACCCTCTGCACCAACCATTGTTCGCTTGCATGCGTCGGCGCGTGGTGAGATCTTTCCGGCTTCCGGTGCGCGTGATGCGCCTATCGGGAGGAAAATCGGAGCGTGAGGAAATCTCCCCGGCTCTCTATCCGTCGTAGCAGGTTATGAGCCTTTCCCTTCATACCATACAGATCGCGATGGTGCTGCTGATCGCGGCGTTCCACTGGGCGGCGGCCAGCACCGCCCTGGATCATATCGCCGCCGGGCGCCTCAGGCAGGGCGCGCGCTACCTTGCAATCGGCGTGATCCTGCTGCTCGATCTTCCACTGCTCCATCTGTTCGTGTTCTACAAGGATTTCCACCCGGAGCTGCTCGACAGGCTGCTGCATGCATGGGTGGCGCCATTCCTGGCGCTGCACGCCGCCGCTGCCATTTCCGGCGTTCTGCTGCTGCTCGGACGTGTCGCCGGCGTATTGCGCCGCCGCAGGACCCCGGTCGTCGATGTAATGCCGGAGGCCGATGCGACCCGGACTGTCGTGCCGGCCGAGCCGGAGGAGATCCTTCCGCAGCTCGCTCTTCCGGCCGGGCCGACCGCTCCGTCGCGTCTGGAGCCGGTCCGGAGCGGGCTTATCATCCCTTCACGGCGGAAGTTCATCTATACGGCCGGCATGGCCGCGGCGGGATGCGTGGCGGGAGCCGGGACCCTCTCGGCGATGGAGACCACCGACCAGCATCGTCTGGAGCGTGTGGTGCTGAAGGTGCCGAACCTGCCGGAGGGATTGAAGGGGACGACCATCGCGATGATCACCGATGTTCACTCGTCGGTGTTTATGACCCGGCAGGAGATGGACCGCTACGTGGCGGCGCTCAACAGTCTGAAGGCGGATATGGCGGTGGTGGTGGGGGATTTCGTCAACAGCAAGCTGCACGAGGTCTATCCCTTCGCCGAGTCCTTCTCGGCGCTGAAGGCCCCGCTCGGTGTCTACGGCGTCACCGGCAACCATGACTACTACACCGGTGCCATCGAGACCGTCGCCAGGGAGGTGGAGCAATCGGGGATCAGGCTGCTGCGCAACGAGAACCTGGCGATCGAGCGGAACGGGGCGAAGCTCTGGCTGCTCGGCATGGACGACGATGATATCTATGATGTGAAGCCCTATCTTGAGACGGGGAAAAGCGCGCGCGGGACGATCGAGAATTTGCTGGGGGGGATACCGGATGGGGCGCCGAAGCTCTTCCTCTGCCATAAGCCTTATCCGTTCGAGGAGTACAGCCAGCTCGGGATCGATCTGATGCTCAGCGGCCATACCCACGGCGGACAGGTGGTGATCGCACAGCTCGACAACGTCAACCTGTCGTTCGCCTCGCTGGCCTCGAGCTATGTCTCCGGCCTCTATAAGTCGCGCTCCAACCGGCGCTCGCAAATGTATGTGTCGCGGGGCGTCGGCACCGTCGGCATCCCGCTGCGGGTCAACTGTCCTCCCGAGATCACCCAGGTGATCCTGGTCTGACGACGGGGTGCACCGGACGATCCGTCGCTCCGCCACCTGCATCCGTCGGGGAAGTACCCTGCGGCGTATCTATTCATGACCGGCACCGACCGATGAGCCAACGCTTCCACATCGTACCGCTGCTCGCGACGCTGGCCTCGATCCTCCTCCGGCATGGATCGGCCGCCGCGCAGATCCCCTCCGTCCCTCCCGATCGGGCGATCGAGAGGATGACGCCGTCGCGGGCGCAGGGGCATGTCGAGGCGCTGGCCTCCGATGCGATGATGGGGCGCAACACCCCGAGCCGCGAACTCGACAGCGCCGCCGATTATATCGCCGCGAACTTCCGGGCGTACGGGATGCTTCCGGTGGGGGAAGGGTACTTCCATCGCTATTATCTGAAACGAACCGAGCTCGGCTCACCGAACTCCCTGACGGTCAACGGTCGCCAGTTCCCCCTGAAGAGCGGGATGATTCCGCATGAGGAGAGCGGGTCGGGAAAGGCCGAGGGAGGGCTCGCCTTCGTCGGCTATGGGATCAGCCGCGCCGACGGGAGCTACGATGATTACGCGGGGGTCGATGTGCGGGGCAGGATCGTCGTGGCGATCGCCGGGGCTCCGTCGGGGGCAGGAGGGGATTGGCGCCGGGCCGAGCGCGAGGGGAGCTCCCGCGAGAAGATGCTCCAGGCGTCGCGGCATGGCGCCGTGGCGCTGCTGACGATCCCGAACCCCGGCCAGACGCGCATCCTGATCCCGCAGGGATATCCCTGGGGGGCGCTCTTTCCTAAATCGCTGCGGTCGGCCGCTCCTCTGCAGCTCGAGCTTCCTCTGGCCGCCCCGGCGATACCGTCGGCCGGGATCAGCGGTGATGCCGCGCGTGCGATCTTCGGCGGGACATGGGAATCGATCGCCGGGCTCGTTGCCGCCATCGATTCCTCCGGGCGTCCGGGGTCGCGGCTGCTGAAGGGACACGCCGAGCTGCAGGTGGCACTCGATATCGAGCGCACGCCGGTCAGGAACGTCGTCGGGATGATCCCGGGGCGTCTGCATCCCGAGGAGTTCGTGGTGATCGGCGCGCACTACGATCATGTGGGGCATGGGGTCACCTTCGGAGCCGATGGCAAACCGGTCGCCGACACGATCTTCAACGGAGCCGACGACAACGCCAGCGGCACGGCCGCTCTGCTGCTGATCGCCGAGGCGCTCGGGGCCGTGCGGGCCGCGGAGCGTCCCGAGCGGAGCATCATGCTGATAGCCTTCAGCGGCGAGGAGAAGGGGCTGTATGGATCGCGCGCCTACGCCGCCGCTCCGCTGGTGCCGAACGAGAATGTCGTGGCGATGCTCAATATGGATATGATCGGACGGAACGCGGGCGATTCGATATCGGTGGGAGGGGGAAGCCGCTCGGGGGATCTTGCTGCGCTGGCCGAGCGCGCCAACGATCCGGAGCCGATGGGGCTCGCCTATGATCTCGAGGATTTCTTCGAACGGAGCGATCAGGCCAGCTTCGCCGCCAAGGGGATCGCCTCGCTCTTCTTTTCCTCCGGCCTGCATGCCGACTACCATATGGTAAGCGACGCGCCGGAGAAGATCGACAGCCGGAAGCTCGCCCATGTGGCCCGGCTCTGCCTGCGGACCGCGTGGCTTGTCGCCGAATCGCCGGGGCGGCCGCGCTCCAGGGCGCCGGAGCCCAACTGACCGTCAGCGTTTTCCCGCCCCGGGGCCTCGGTCACCCCCCGATATCAGGCCTTGGCGGGGGCATGAACGGACAACAGCAACAGTGCGATCGCTTCCCGAAATCTGTGCCGGGAGCGGAGCGTAAATCTCAGCACAGGATATATGTAGAGTCGAATGAAAAGAATAGTCCGGATTGTTGTGTTGGCATCTCTTGTAACCGCTGCTCCGCTCTTCGCGCAGCAGGGATCGATCGACGTCAAGAAGGGAGCCACCTTCAGCTACACCACCGATACGAAGATGGATATCGTCCAGAGCTTTCAGGGGCAGGAGGTGAAAATGGTGTCGACCACCAACGGCACGATGGAGCTGGCGGCCAAAAACGTCACTCCGAACTCCATCGACTGGAGCTACGCCATCAAGAAGCTGCGGGTGACGATGAAGGCGGCGATGCTGCCGGGAGGGGGGACCGATACGACGATGAAGGGGACCACCCTGATGTTCAGCACCGATAAGGCGGGGCGCATCAGCAACCCCGAGAAGCTCGCGGCCGATCCGATGCTTGCCGCGGTCGGTGGCGGGATGCAGGGCTCCACGCTGGGACAGATGTTCTCGCCGACCCTCTCGCGGAGCCTGACGGTCGGCCAGTCGTGGGAGGAGAGCACCAGCGATACGATCGCCAACCCGGCGCTGCAGGGGGCGAAGATCCTGCTGACGAAGACCACCCGGTATACCTATGAAGGGACCGTCGATACGCTGAAGACCAAGGCAGCGCGTGTCAGGGTGGAGGTGACCTCGATGACGATGGGGGGCGAGGGATCGATGGGGGGGATGAACTTCAGGATGGATGGCGACGGCTCGAGCCTCGGCTCCGGCTACTACTCCGCCGCCGATGGTCTGCTGCTCGCCTCATCGGCCGATATGACGATGAATATGCGGATCGTGACGACCGGACAGATGGAGATGGTGATCCCGATGACCTACGTCCTGAAGTCCACCACCATGCGCACGGGGAAGTAAGCTGTTGCGGCTGTTGTGGCGGAGTTCAACTCCGCCACGGCTCCGGAATCCAGCTCCGTCACGATCGCGCACGGGGAAATACGTCCCGGCATCTTCTTCGGTAACCATACGCCCCGGAGCCGTGTACCTTTATGCACGCCCGGGGCGATGCGATCTATCGGCCCCCGGTCATTCCGGCATGACGTTCATAAACTTCGATCAACTTCCTTGATGAACCCTCAGCGTCTTCTCTCCGCCTTCCTCCTCGCGCTCGCCGCGCTGGCGCTTGGCACTACGCACGCCGATGCGCAGAAGCTCGACAGCATCCGGCTTCGCTACACGTTCACGGCGGGGCAGACGATCCGCTACCGCGTCGTCGCGTTCGACTCGATCATGATCTACGATAAGAAATGGCGCGTCCTGTCGCGCGAGCGCGCCGAGGAAGTGACGCTCCGCTGCGACTCGGTGCTCCCGAACGACGGCGGCTATATCATGACCACCCGGATGACCCAGTATGCCGCCTCCGAGACGTACGACTCGCTCCCCCCGGTCGTGCGCGATACATCGGCGTGGGTCAACCGGCCGATCACCTTCCTGATGACCATCTCCGGAAAGCGTCTGACGCTGAAGGCCGCCACCGACGATCCCGGCACATCGCCGGGGGGACCGTTCGAGCCGCTCCTTCTTCCCAATCTCGGCGACGATCATACCTACGTCGGCTCCTCGGGTGCGTTCCCGAACGAGCAGTATATGTTCGACAATATCTTCCCGCCGGTCTTCTGGAAGGGGAGCACCTTCAGGACGATCGTCGGGCGGCTCGATACGCTGAAGCAGAAGGCGCTCGAGATCCAGCTCTCCGATGTCGGCAACCTCTCCTATCAGATGCCGGGTGATGATGCCAACCCCATCACCACCGCCACGATCAACGGCTCCGGGCAGTATTTCCTCGGGACCAAGCTGGGCTACCCGATCGGCGGCAACTACAGCCTGATCGCCCGCTTTACCCTCTCCCGCCCCGACAAACAGAACGTCGACGGACGGCATATCCTCGGCATGTACTTCGAGCTTCTCACCGACAAATGACCCGTATGAATATCCGTCGTCCGCGTGCGATGCGCCCGGGGCTCCCGGCATGGGGCCTCGCGCTGCTCGGCCTTCTCGTCCTCGTCCCCCATCATCAGGCCCGGGGGCAGGAGGGGGGACGCTACGGCCATTACCACATCTACGATCCCGACAACCTTCCGCGCCGGGAGTATCGCGAGCGGCGCGAGCGCGTCCTGCGGGGGCTCGACTCCTCGTCGGCGATGCTGGTGCGTGCGGCTGATATCCGCAATCGATCGAACGATGTGGATTATCCCTACCGCCAGCGCAACAGCCTCTTCTATCTGAGCGGCGTCACCGAGAGCGAAAGCGCCCTGCTGCTGGCTCCCCGGGGGATGGTCGTCGACGGACAGCCGGTCACCGAGATCCTCTTCGTCAAGGAGCGCAACCCGACCGACGAGACCTGGACCGGCGTGCTGATGGGCCCTGCGGCCGCGCGCGAGGTGACCGGCATCGACGTGGTGATGCCGTACGAGGCGCTCGGCTCCGTGCTCGGCGGGCTCCTTCCGTCGCTCGCCACGCTCTACTACGATGACTGGGTGATGGACACCGGCACCGAGCCGCTGACCGGGACCACCTATGGCTGGGAGAAGGAGATGGGGAAGGAGCTGGGGAGGAAGTTCCCCGGCGTGAGGGTCAAAAGCGCGGCGGGGATCCTCGACGAGATGCGCGTCGTAAAATCGCCGGCGGAGATAGCGCTGATGCAGCGCGCGATCGATGTCAGCATCGAGGGGCATCGCGCCACGATCGGCTCGGCGCGCCCCGGCATGTACGAGTACGAACTGGTGGCGACGATGGAGTATCAGTTCCGCCGCCTCGGCGCCGAGGGGCCGGGCTATCCGAGCATCGTCGGTGCCGGACCGAACGCCTGCATCCTCCATTATGAAACGGCACGGCGGCAGACCGAGCCGGGGGATTTGGTGGTGATGGACTGCGGCGCCGAGTATCGCGGCTACTCCGCCGATATCACCCGGACGATCCCGATCAGCGGAACGTTCACCCCGGAGCAGCGGACGATCTACGACCTTGTGGCGGCCGCGCAGGATTCCGCCATCGGCGAGTGCCGTGCCGGCAAAAGTTTCCGCGATCCTCACCGCCGTGCCGCCGATATCATCGCGGCGGGGCTGGTGAAGCTGGGGATCATTTCCAGCCCGGGGGGATACCAGCGCTATTTCATGCATGGCACCTCCCATTTCCTCGGGCTCGATGTGCACGATGTGGGGCGGATGGGGACGCTGAAGGCGGGGATGGTGCTGACGGTGGAGCCGGGGATCTATATCCCGGCCGGAAGCGACTGCGACAGGAAGTGGTGGAATATCGGCGTCCGCATCGAGGATGATATCCTGGTCACCGATGGCGCGCCCACCAATCTCTCGGGTGCCCTCCCCCGCGACGCCGAACAGATCGAGGCGATGATGCGCGCGGGACGCTGATGGCTGGGCTGGGCCGGAGTACAGCTCCGGCCCGGCGTTAGTACGTTGCGATTCTGATCTGGGAAACACCCGTCAGGCCGGCGTACAACGTTTCGATTCATTCCCACCGCTCCTTATACGATCCGATCCATCCGCACAGCATCGTCCAGCCCGCTGTCAACAGGGTAGGCCAATTCCTGGTATGGTTGGGCCGGAGTTGAACTCCGGCCCGGCGTATGTCAGTTCCCGTCAGGCCGGCGTACAACGTTTCGATTCATTCCCACCGCCTACTTCCGATCCATCCGCACAGCACCGTCCAGCCCGCCGTCAACAGGGTAGGCCGATCCGTGGTGTGGTTGGGCCGGAGTTGAACTCCGGCCCGGCGTATGTCAGTTTCAACTGGCTCCTCGCCCACCGCTGCCGACTCCTCTCCAACCGTCCGGTACCCCGAAAAATCCCCTATCTTCTCCTGACCGATGGCGTCATGCGCCCGGCAGACTTCCTTCCCAGTGCAGTGGAGACGATACCGTGAAAAAGACCTATATCATCGATGGCTATAACCTGATCCATGCCTCCTCGGAGCTCAGACGCGCCTCCGATGCGTTCGGCATCGACCGTGCGCGCGCCGATCTGCTCAACGCCGTCGCGGCGTTCGCCGAGCGGAGATCGTGCGACTGTATCGTGGTGTTCGATGGCGTGGTGGGGAAGGAGCGTATCAGCCCCAGAGTGCGAGCCGTCTCGAGCCGGACCCGATCGGCCGATGAGGTGATCCGGGAACAGGCCCGCCAGCATGGACGAAAGCTGATCGTCGTCTCGTCCGATCTGGAGATCGTCGGGACGGCACGGACCAATATGGCCGAGACGATCCCGTCGCGGGCGTTTGCCTCGGAGCTTGCGCTGGAGTTCGCGCCGACCGGTGGCTCGCCCGCTCCGCCGACCGATGGATCGGCGCGGCCGCACAGGATCGCGGAGCTTAAGGAGCGCTCGGAGAAGCCTGGCGCCGTCTCCGACGATGATATCGACGAATGGAAGCGTCTGTTCGGTATGTAGTCGGGGGGAAGGAACAGGGGATGGTAGAACAGGAAGGGCGAGTGTAGCGCGTTGAAGGAGACAGAGCTCAACTGTCCTCAACGTGGGACCGTTCTCTACACACGCCCTTCTGTAAAGGGCTGGACCCCCGAATCGCACTCTCGGTCAGCGTCGCCGTAAGATTCTCGTGCAGTACCGACGCCTATCGAGCATGCGATTCAGCGGGATCGACGTATCGTTGGACAACTCTCCTCTGCTCTTCTCCCCCCTCGGTAACCGATCGTTCGGCCGGCATCCGGTGCGTCTGGCGCGCTCCGGCCTCTGGCCCGATGCCCCACATCAGCAGCCGACGATCACCTTGCCGTTGCCGGCCAGCATCATCATCATGCGGATGCGGGTCTCCTGCGACTCGTTGCGGAAGCGCTGCTCCAGAGGTTCGAACGTTTCGATGATGTCCTCGATCTGCTCGCTTTTCTTCTGTGCCATGGTTGAAATCTCCTCGGTATGGAAATCTGTCGGTTTGATAGATATGGACTGATATCGTCTCTCGTGTCGAGAGTGCCGGCCAGCGGCGGTGACCTCTTCCGTCGCTGGCCAGCGCTCTCTCGTCACGAAAACTGTCCGGTGACCTGTTGCGACGCCGGGATGATGCGCCGAATCGACCACTGATCGTATCGGATTTCGTCAGGATGTTTACGTTCAACAATCGTCGTGTGTGTGCCTCGCCCCGCATCATATACGATGCGGGGACGATTCCGGATGATCTTAGCGGATCACGATGCTCGACGAGCTTGTCGCATTCGCATCGCCCGGTGGGTTGGTCGGCTCGCATGGGTAGCCGAGCGTGCAGTACGTTCCGGTGCCCAGCATCTCCCCGAGGATCGGAGTAGCGCCGGTGGCGGTCGGGAACGCGATGCTGAACTCACGTGCCGTGAACATCGTTCTGTCGCATGGGGTGAAGCGGGTCGCCGTGCCATAGCCGGTACGGGTGACGCACGACTCTGCGTAGACCTTCACGCTGTAGGGAAGGGGCATCGACGGGGTAGTGTACCCAAGCTCGATCCCGCGCTGCACCGCCGCGAACGAGAGAGCATCGTAGAGCTCTGCAGTCGAGATATGGTCGATATCCGCGTCCGTCCCTTCCATACGGATCGAGTCGGTCGCGATCATGTATTCGATTCTGCTCGTCTGGCTGCGGAAGATACCGACAAGCGTAGATGTCCCACCACCTACAGTTATCTTGGGACGCCATCCGCCATCGGTTCCTTTTTCTATCCCAACTGGGAATGTACCAACGAGCACTGCACCAGGGCTGGGGGGGATAGAGAAGGTCTGCGCGGACGCAGCACTGCAGAGGAGGAGAACGAGGAAAAGGGGAAGGAGGAACTGTCGCATGATATCCTATTCGAGCTGAGGGAATGTCGTCTTGCTGTCAACATTGCACCGGTAATTGGGGGGTACGCTCATGTGGAGTCGCAAATGCAATGAACGAATGCAATTTCGCCCCCCGGAAGGGGGCGAGACAATTCCACTTTTGTGGAACAGGAGACGATACTTACCTATACGTAATTCTACTGCTCGCGGACGTTCAGGCGCGGGGTGAAATATTTTGCAAAGAGCTCGGTATAGCTCCGGGTGCCGGTCTTCCGGTGGACCGAGGTCAGGTGTTTCTTGATGGCATCCTCGGTGATCTTCAACTGGTCGGCGATCTCCTTGTAGGCATGCCCCAGCATTCTGAGCGTGACCACCCGCCGTTCCTGCATGCTTAGTCCCGCCTCGATTGATATCTCATCCAGGGTATCATGGAAAAGCCGGTCGACGGGATGGGCATAGTGATATCGGGTCACCAGATCCGAAAACATGTAGATGATGAACGGCTCGATCAATGCCACCGTATCCCGCGTACGCTCCGAAATAGGGGGCTTCGACCGCTCCCGCCAGAGGAAGAGGGTCCCAAGGTAGGCACGTCCCTCGAAGTAATAATCGAATGCTATTGGGCTCTGGTATTGGTCGACAGGCATCCCCTGTTGCCGGAACTGTTCCAGCAGCCACTGCGAGGGTTTCTCTCCATGTTGGCTTGTATTCATTTCAACATTGCTCGCAGCCTGAACACTTACCCTCTGATCCAGAACAATAAGCATATCGGTTGTAGGTCGTTTAGGCTCTTGAAGTTCACACGTAATATTCACATAGATCGAGATCCTATCGACCTCGCCGAGGAGTGACATCAGTGTATCACGGTAGGTCTCGATGGCAGTTTGCACATCTGTCGACAGCGGCAGCCGGTTCAGAAATCGAACGACTTTGTCGGGAATGATCGGTGCGTTTACCGTCGCCGGGGCGGGGGCGAACTCTCCCGAGCCCTCCTCATTCTCCTCCGGGACCACCCAGACGCGGCGGGCGTTCAGCTTCTGCTGGAGGAGCTTGGCGATCCCCCGCTCGCTGTACTCGATCCCGAAGCGCTCGCGTACCCACGTCTGCACATCGTGGAGCGTCGCAAGCTCCCCGGTGCGGAGTTTCGTGCGGAGCTGTTCGATCTCGTCCCGACCGATACGGTTGGATGATGCAGTGCTGCTTTTCTGTGGCTCGATGATAGCGTTCAATCCTTCCTCCTCGTACAGTTCCCACCACCGCCTGACACTTCGCAGCGAAAGCCCGCCGAGCGCCGCCGCGTCCTGCAGCGTCCGCTCCGGGTCCTCCTTGAGCAGGCGGAGCATAGCAATGCGCGCCTCGCTCCGCTCGCCACGATGGTGCCGTTCGAGGTTTTGAAGGAACTCCAGGCTTTCCTGAATATGCGTGGTTCTTCTGCGTGCCATGTGCCGAAGAAAATAACGGAAGGACCTACGTAACAAAGATACACTAGGACAAGGGCGATGTAAAGAGCGGGGGAGGGATTCCTTCGGAATTCCTTCCCGTCCGTTCTACGGACGTACCGGCAATTGGACGTAGTGCCCACAACCACGGCCGTATACGATCTGATACCATGCGGATCAGCACGCTGCCGGCCATGCCGGGGAGGAGATTGAGGGGGCGGTCCCGCTCCCCACGCCGCGTTTCACATGCTCCATCAGTCGCCCCGCTCGCCATCCTGAACGTAATGGATGGATGCTTCGTGCCCGGATGATGGGAAAGGGGAACTGCTGGTTCCACGTGTGGCAGACCGATCGGTCTTCTTCACCGGCTCGATCCTCTCGATCGGCAGAGCTCCTTCGTACGCATGCCCTCCAACCGGGTCCCGGCGCGGCTGTGCGCCCCGTTCATGTGCCGGCTGATGTACGGGGACGCCGGGGGCGGAGATATCCTCCGTTCATACACTGCCATCCTACAGGATGACGGGACGTTGGCGCGGAGTTGCACTCCGCGCCCGCGTTGTCGGAGCGATCAGGTTCAATCCGGATATCTTTCGACGTTGGGGCGGAGATATCCTCCGTTCATACACTGCCATCATACAGGATGACAGGACGTTGGCGCGGAGTTGTACTCCGCGCCCGCGTTGTCGGAGCGGTCGGGTTCAATCCGGATACCCTTCAGCTTTCCATGACCATATGGTAGGGAGCGAGCCCCGATCCTCTTACCCCTGATCGGTTCCAGTGGCACGGAGATCTCCTCCGCTCATGTGTCGGCTATCGTACAGGAGGTCGGCGCGGAGTTGTATTTCGCGCCGCGTTGTCGGAGCGATGGGTTCAATCCGGATACCCTTCGGCCTTCCACACATACGAAGTGATCCTCTCATCTCATGATCATTTCCATCCCACTGATCGAAGTCGACGGGAGTCCTCGGGGCGCCGCCATGCCACCCGGCCCTGCCAGAGGGAGAGTGATTGCCGCGTGCCGATACGCTGGGCCGGCGTTGAACTCCCGCCCGGCGTTCCGGTACACTGCGACATTCCCCGCCGGAGTGCGGGAGCGGCGGACGGCGGCGCCCTGAGAATGGCCCGGACCTCCCACACGCCGAACATAGGGGATGGGGAAGAGAGGCGCCAGGTACCGGAGGGATACTTTTGCGGATATGGGGGCGGGAGGATCACTCTTCGTTTCGGGTATCGCTCTCCCGTACTTCCTTGCCCGGCGTGAAGTACTTCGCGAAGAGCTCCACAATGCTTGAGGTGCCGGTCTTGCGGTGGATCGATGTCAGATGCTTATGGACCGTGCTCCTGGCAATATGCATGCTGTCGGCGATAGATTGATAGGAATGCCCAAGCAGCCGCATGGTGATGACCCGGTATTCCTGAACGGAGAGCTTCGCTTCGTATCCTATATCTTCCAGCCTGTGGTGAAAGGGTATGTTGGTTGGAACGCTCTGGTTGTATCGCTGTTGGTAGATGGTCAGCAGCCAGATGATAAATGGTTCAAGGCGCTTCATCAACTGAACTGCCAGCTCCGATGGCCGTGGCTTCAAGGTTTCGGTCCAGAGAAGTATCGTTCCCAGATGGGAGCCATTAGGAGTATAGTAATCGAACGATTCCGGTGGATTGTACTGGTCGACCGGCATCCCCTGTAATTTGAAATGTTGCAGGAGTAGCTCTGATGGCTTTTCCCCAGGCTTATATAAACCCAGTGAGATATCATTCGAATCAATTATTGAGATGCGATTATCAATGATATTCAAATTGTGAGATCCCGTCGATGACCATCTATATTCTCCCGCGACACTGATATAGATCGATACGCGGTCTATATCGGGAAGTACGTTGCGTAATAACGTTCGGATATTATTGATGCTATCTGTTAATTTTTCATGTACCTCTAATCCATTAAGAAACCGCATCATCTTCTCGACCGTGGTAGCCGGCTTCTTCTCACTCTTCCCGAACACCCATTCCCTGCGCGCGCCGAGCTCCCGTTGTATAAGCTTCCCGACTCCGCGCTTCGTGTAGCGCAGCCCGAACCGCTCCTCCAGCCACGCCCGTATTTCCTCCAGCGTCTCCAGCGTTCCGCTGCTCATCGCTGCGCGCAGCTCCTCGAGCTGTTCCGGGCTGATACCTCTGCCCGGCGCGCGCTCCAGCAGCCCGGCCATTCCGCGGGCGCGGTAGGCCGCCACTGCCCGTTCCACGTCACGGGGGGTGCAGCCGATCATCGCGGCGATATCGTTGGTGGTGGCGGCGGGGTTCCTGCTGAGCACGATCAGCATGCGGATCGAGTCGGCGGCGGGCGTGCCGGCGTTATCAGCGGCGAGGCGCCGGAGATCCTCAAGGCTTTCGGTGATATCGATGATACGTTTTCTCGGCATGGGGGCGGGGCGTTGATGGATCGAGACGAAAATGTGTTGCCCCGGTCTACAATGGGTGCTGTGTATCGTCATCCGGGAGCTTAATAGACATATAGGGCATGAAATATTTCGCAAATATCTCCATCGTGTTCGATGTCCCCGCCTTTTGGTGAATCGAGGTGATATGTTTATGGACGGTGCTCTTTGAAATATGCAGGGCATCTGCGATATCCTGATACGATCGCCCGATCAAACGGAACCACGCGATGCGGTGCTCCTGAGGTGAGAGCTTGAGATGGGTGGAAAATCTGTCGAGCAGTCTATGAAATGGATCGACAGCCGATGATATGTATTCATGGAAGGTTCGCGATGCCGTTAGGAGAAACATGATAAATGGCTCGAGATTTTCGATGAGCAGCTTCGATTGCCTGGATATCGCTGGGCCTGTTTTTCTGCTCCAGAAAATCGCGCTTCCCATATATTTTTTCTGTGCATTGTAGTAGTCATGACAAATAGGAGGGTGATAGTGATCGATTGGCATATTCTGCTCTCTGAAATGATCCAAAATGCGGCTTGAGGGTGCTATGCCTCCATCGTTAAGGTGTTGCGAAGCGATGTTCGTGTTATCCATATTGATCTCATGGTCGATTATGACCAGATAGCGATAGGGAGACTCATCTGCGGTTCTATCACCACTCGCTATGCCGATATAGAGTGATACGCGATCGACATCAGTGAAGAGCGCTTGTAGTGCGGATCGGATGATCTGTACATCCTGTAGTGTGTCTCCGGTTATCGCCAGAGCGTTGAGAAATCGCACCATTTTATTGACGGTGGTTGCGGGCTTCTCCGCTGTGGTGCTGTGCTCGAACACCCATTCCCTGCGCGCGCCGAGCTCCCGTTGTATAAGCTTCCCGACTCCGCGCTTCGTGTAGCGCAGCCCGAACCGCTCCTCCAGCCACGCCCGTATCTCTTCCAGCGTCTCCAGTGTTCCGGCGCTCATCGCCGCGCGCAGCTCCTCGAGCTGTTCCGGGCTCATCCCTCTGCCCGACGGGCGCTCCAGCAGTCCGGCTATTCCATGCGTGCGGTAGACGGCCAGCGCGCGCTCCACCTGCCGGGGCGTGCAGTCGGTCATCGCCGCGATATTGTTGGTGGTGGCGGTGGGGTTCCTGCTGAGCACGATCAGTATGCGGATCGGATCGGCGGCGGGCGTGCCGACGTTATCGGCGGCGAGGCGCCGCAGTTCCTCAAGGCTCTCGGTGATGGCGATGACGCGTTTTCTCGGCATGGGCTGAACCGAATTACCCCTCGACTATGCTCGGGATGATGATAATGGTACTGTACATTTCGATCGCTCGATGCTCAACATCGGCAATTCCCGTCCGGGTGCGCAAGGTAAACACGCTCCGGCATATTCACGCTGAGGGCTGCGTGAGCGGAGCGGAGGCGCGAACATGAACCGGAGGGAGATGGTGAGCATAGTATCCGTTCGCTGCATCGCCCGGATCTTCTGGGCGCCGCCATGCCGGATATACCCGGGTGGAATCGGCCGGCGTCCGCACGGCGGCGCCCGAAGAGCGCGGGGAGGGACAGCCCGGCTACCGGCCGGACTGGTGTAAAGTTCGTCATCGGCGGGCGGGAGTGAAAGTGACCGAACTATCGCTTTTATGCCGGTGAAACCCCGATCGGTGATGTATCGGGAACTCTCGGGGAAACGAGCCCGCCGGCCCTTCTTCTTCGCATGCCCGGGCGGCGGCCCATCCCCCGATTCATCCATCCATCACGACGGCGCCGGCGGGGCGGGGGAGTATCGAATGCGGCGGCGACCACACCACCACAGATGGCCGCGGCTCTCCAATCTCTCCCCATGCCCCGCGCGCGGCGCCAGTCGGTTGCCCACATATCATCATCCCCGGTTGCGCCGCCATCCGCGCGGATATTCTGAAGTATAGCCATCACGGATGACGACGCTCGGGGATGTCCAGGAAAGCACGGCTCGTATCGACGCGGCGAATATGCGGCTTCGCGGGGAGCGGCGAAAGTAGCCTGAGGGATACCCCATACCGCTCCGGCGCTTCCGGATATACAGCCGGTGATCGCTGCGGCGATCGTTCTACAGCTCCCGGCTCGGTCAGTCGAGCCCCGTCGGGGCGGCGTCAGGCAGGTCCGCCATGGCGCGCGGGATCACCATGACGGTCGATCCATCCTCTCCGCCGACCGGTATCCATCCGCCACCCCCGTCGGGTCTGAAGGTACCGCCGGTTCCCCGCCGCACGGTCGCCACGAGGTTCCCCTCGGCGTCGACGCTGAAGTTCGAGCCGGGGTGGGCGTCCGATCTGATCGAGCAGTTGTCCATGCTCCAGTCCCCCGTGGGGATGTACGATTGCCCCGTACATGGCCGCGAGAAGACCCTGCAGCCATGCCCTTCCCTGTAGAGGAGGATATAGGCCATGCATCCCTTCGGGGTCATCTCGGTCCACTGGCAGAAGAGGTCCTGCGTTGCGGCGGGTCCGGCGGCCGGGGCCATCGTGAACAGGACAATCGAAACGTACAGCGCGATGCGTGTTCTCAGTCTCATGAAATCCTCCGTGTGTGAGTTGGCGTCATGCTCCGACCTGCGCTCGGCATGATCGGGCGGTATCGTGGGGGCGGGGCGCTTCCACATCAGCAGGCTCTCCTGCATCAGCGGGTTTCCCCGCGTCGTCGTTCCGAGCGGGGCCGAAAGACTCATTGCAGTGAGCCGCGGATCGCGTCGAGAAGGCCCGCGGTGATGATCACCCTGTGATCGTCCGTCGGCGCCGTGAAATCGGCTCTGCCGGGAGCCGCCGACCGCACCAGCGTCCCGCCGCGATGGAAGGAGCTGCTCACGACGATATTTCCCTTGTCGTCGAATGTCGCAGGCGTCCCGGTGTGCGGACGAACCGATCCGGCGGTGGTGCGGTAATACCAGTTCCCCGAATCGCACGGAATCTCCTCCAGATAGGCCAGCGGGCTGCCATCCCCCTCGTCGATGACGATGCGGTAGATCCGCATGCCGTCGGAGAGACGGTCGATACACCCCAGATCGGTGATGACGGTTTCGCTCTTCGGGTGCGGCGCGAAGCCGAAGCTTCCGGCGATCCCCAGGATAAGGAGCACACCCCTCAGCATTCGTTGTGTCATGTCTGTACCTCATGGAACTATGGTTTGCTATGGTGGTGTGGCCGGTCATTCTATTGCGTATTGATCGTGTATCGTCGTCGCTGTGCTGTGGCCGGGCCGGCTTGCTCCGGCGCGCCGGTCGTCCGAAAAGTCAGGGGGATGGCCGATGCCCTTCATGGCATGCCGCGCGGTTGAAGCCACATTCGTGAGCCGCCGCGCCGGCCTCCACATCGGCCATCGCCCCCGCCGATCCACCCCTCGTGGGAGAGCGTTCGCCTCGCATACGGTCCCGGGCGAGGCGTGCTCCGAGGGTGCTACAAAGATCGGCCGATGGACGCCGCGCCGAAAGTAACCGAAGGGATACTTTTGGCAGCTCCAATGGACCGCCGTCGTGGAAGAGGGAACTTCGCGCCCGGAACCACCTCCCGGCGGGTATCCCGCGGGTACCTTGTCCGGATATTATCGGAGCGCGAGGTTATTCGGTACGGATATGTTCAGTGATGCTGAGATAGGGGGAACTTATTGTGTAATGTTGAGGCAATGTGCAGGGAGGGGGGGAAGCAGGCAATAGATATCGAGCAAGGGAATGAGCAATTATGATGATTCTGCGAATATCGATTGAGGAACGTATGCTCGATCGTCGACGCGAGCTGGTGCAGGTCATGGGCTCCGTAACACTCGATGAGGATGATCATCCGAAAAAGATCACTGATGTGTTGGATATTATCGATGTCGATATATCGGCGTTCCATCTGTCGTAGCTCAAATACACCGATCGCACATTGCGATTTATCCAGCCATTGGAGATCCCGCCTACGCTTGATGAATCGCAGCAGGTATTCTGCCTGGAATATTCGGAGCTTGGGATCGATATCTATGCATCGGCGAGAGAGGAGCTTGATCTGCTGCTATGGGAAGAGATAGATGTTCTGTGGCGTAATTATGCTCTGGAAGATTCGCGCAATCTAACCCAGGATGCACAGGAATTGAAAATGAACCTGCTTGCAAAAATTGAGGAAATCGATCATGCAGCTTGATGCTCGGAAGGTGGCAAATGTGATGTGCTCGAAAGGATTCCGGATCGACGATGATCATCATCATTTTTTCATCTACTACACCATTGACGGCTTGCGCACCAGGGTGAAGACACACACAAGCCATGGCTCGAAAAGTGGAATCAATGATTATCTAATTGGACAGATGGCTAAACAGTGCAGATTCACCAAAGCACAGTTTCTTGATCTGGTTCATTGCCCACTCGTTCGGGAGGAGTATGAAAAGATCCTGCGCGAACAAAATATTATCGCGGACTCTAACTCCACTACAGAATAAAATCGTCATCCCTGTCTGTATCGTTGCTGCTCTCTTCTCCCTGACTTTAGGTTCATGAAGACCATAGTAAGGGGTAAGAGATTGTGCTCTCTCAGCACTGTTCGTAATACAATGAAGGGGACCCCTCGGAACATAGATTCAGATTGCTTCGTCTGTATGGGCCATTACGGCAGAGTGATGCGGCCGAATGGAGAAGCTCTGTCACGGCCATCAGCTATTCTTCGCGATCCCCTTCGGCAGCGTCTGTTCGATGACGATATCGACGTCGCGGGAGAGGGCGCGCCCCTCGGGGAGGTCGTTCGAGAAGCGCTCGGTGTCGATGCCGGCGCCGTTGGTGATGACCTCGGCTCCGCGCACACCCCGGTTTCTCAGCAGGGCGATAAGCCGGACGGCGACCCGGTCGGCACGGCGGCGCGAGAGATCGGCGTTCCCCTCCTCCGAGCCCGTGCGGTCGGTGTAGCCGGTGATCGTGATGCGCGCGCCGTTACGCGTCGCGGCGGCCACCTCGTCGAGCACCGCCTCGTTTCGGGCGTTCAGCTCGGCGCTCCTGTAGGCGAACGGCAGAAGACTGTAGGTTATACGCTCGCGGTTCCCCTCCAGCGTCTCGCTCCGCTCCACCACCCGCACGTTATGCTCGATCACCAGCGGCACCTGTGCGTTGGCCGTGGTGGTGGTCCCGAGCGAATCCTCCACCCTGAGCTGCGCTATCAGAAGCGTCTGCAGAACGCCCGAGCGATCGGTCGAGACCTGCCAGTCGATGTTCGACGCGGGATCGGTCGTGTCGGCGCTCGAATAATGCCCCAGCGTATCGCCATCACGGATCAGAAGGATATCCCAGCGCCTGACCCCCGCATCGGCACGCATCGTCGGGTCGATGGCGATCAGCGGCGGATCGAACTCCCGCCGCGTCCGCTCCAGCACCACCGGGCTCATGATCCTCGGCGAGCCCGCGACGATGTCGACGCGACGGTTCTCGGCGCGCCCGTCGGCGGTCGACTCGCTGGCACGAGGGAGCGCTCCGTCGCCGGGGGCGATCCCCACCCGTGCGGTATCGATCCCCCATGTCGCGGCCAGATACGATCGCACGGCCGCCGCGCGCTGGGCCGCGAGCTTCTTCGGCTCATCCTTCGATGTGAGGCCGGCCAGCGTCAGGGTCGCCGACGGGTTCTCCCGCAGGCGCAGGCCGAGCAGGTTGAGCGACTGATGATGGATCTCAACCGGGCCGAGCGAGGCGAGAGAATCGATCGAGAAGCTCTCCCGCTCCTCCCGTCCAAGCCTGATGTAGCGCGGCGGAAGCGCGGCCGAGCGTCTGTCGAAATAGAATGTGCCGAGCATCCCGGAGCGGTTTCTGTAGACTACCTCATAGACCCTGATGGTGACGGCCGGGAGCCTGTGGTTCTCCTCGTCGACGCCATACAGATCGATCGCGCCGTAGAGGTGCGGCCGGCTCGGCGGCGGGGTGACGACAGGGTTCGCCGCCTGCGTGTCGATCGCGACGATGGCGGGGGGGGCAACCGGGGGCGCCGCGGGTGGTGGGGCCAGATCGTAGAGGATCGCCACGCTCCCCATGGCGCTGTAGGTCTGCCAGTTCCGCTCGCGTACCGCCGAGAGGAAGTCGGCGCGCAGGGAGATGGTGGGGAGCACCGAGACGCGACGGGAGAGGGGGAGGCGCGCGTAGCCGCTGAGCGTGGCGCCGAGCGTCAGGGGGGCGGCGGTGAGCTGCTCCATCGGGGTCATCGGCTCCTGGCTCCGCCCGTTGAGGAATCGCAGGTCGGTGGCGCCGGTGATCGTGTCGCTCTGCGAGAACTTCGCGTTGAAGCGCGCCCCCAGCTCCAGTCCCGCGCCCCATCCGAAATACCGGGAGATCCTCCCATAGAGTCCCGCCCCGAGCCGTGCCGTCTCCCAGCTCGAATGGAAGCGATATTCATGATCGGTCGTGCCGCCGGGAAGGTAGAGTCTCTCCAGCGGGGTCGCGGTGAACAGTCCCCCCATGCGCGACAGATCGAGCGTGAGCGTGGCGCCGAAAGCGTCGGAGAAGAATGTCGGCGTCAGATAGATCAGCCCCGCCGCCGCCGCGCTCGCGCTGCCGTTGCTGAACTGACCGCACGCCGGATCGTCGTAGACGGGGAACTGGCTCGACTGAATTCCCAGCTCATAGCCTCCGCGTATGCCGAGGAACCGCGAGCGCTCGTCGTCCTGTGCATTGGTCCGTGCCGCGCCGAACAGCAGCGCCAGAACAAGAAACGGAAGGGGGGAACGATTGGTCACGGGCATCTCCGGATCTATCTGTTGATGATGATCGGGGTCACGAGCCTGTCGCTCTCGACGCGAAGCTCGAGCCAGTAGATCCCGCGCGGTATATCGCGGAGCGGCAGCCAGAGCGTCTGGGCGCCGCCGTTCGCCGTTGGCAGCGTGCGGCGGATCAGCGCGGTGCCCCCCTGATCGAACAGCACGATCGCGGGGATCGCGCCGTCGGCGGCCCGGTAGGTGAGCGCCGCCGCTGTTCCTCCCGGCTCCACACGGAGCGCGCCGATCGACGGTTTCAGGCTGGAGCCCTCGTACTGACCGACGTCGCAGCCATCCAGCTCCACCACGCCATCGGCGCCGCTGGCGATCGGGACCGGCCCCCGGATCGTATCGATCGTTACGATGTTGACCGGCTTGCCCGTCGAGAGTCCGGTGAAGACAAGGGTGAACAGGGTGCTGTCCCCCGTCAGGGGCGTCCCCCCCGGACGATACACGGTGATCAGCGAATCGTTGTTGGAGCGCCCGTAGGTCAGCCCCGCCGGCTCCACGCTCTCCAGCCTGAGCGCCATCGGGTTGATCACGATGCGGGCCACATCCCATGCGACGGAAGTTCCCGTGTTGATGGTGAGCGGCATGCGGATCGTGCTTCCGACACGCTCATGCCGCCTCGGGAAGAAGGCTGTCCGCGCAGTATCCGGGGTGGGATTCTGAGAGTCGACGCCGACGCCGATCAGGGGGATGCGCAGGGCCGAGGCTCCACGGTTCAACGATCCCTGCCAGTTGCTCGCGCGCGCGCCGAGGCTCGTTGGCGTGAAGGCGATGACGATCGCGACGCTCGAACCGGGAGAGACCGATATGTTCCTCCCCGTCGGCATGATGATCCTGAATTCCCCGCTCTCTCCTCCGGCGATAACGCTGGTGTCGATGATCCCCGCCACGGTCCCGAAGTTCCTGATGGTGATGGTATCGATCGCCGTGCTGTCGAGGCGTACCCCGCCGAAGCTCAGCGTATCGACATCGGCCCGCAGCAGCGAGCTGTCGGCCTGGCCGCCCCCCGTAACCCGGTCGTGGATGAGGACGACGCGCCTGATGACGTCGGGGCTGCGTGCGTCACGCAGCAGCAGTGTGTTGGTATAATCGACCGAGTCCCACCCGCACAGGCGTACGGTGATCGTATCGTTGCCTGCCGAGTCGAGCCTGATGGTGTCGAGCGCAAAGGGGGGGGTGACGATGGAGAACTCCGAGCCCTGGCCCTCGAGGCTGTAGATAATCTTCATGCCGATATTGCCGGCGTTGGTCAGGCGCACCGATTGCTCCTCGACCGCCTTGCCCGACTCGCATAGTCCGGGCTGCAGCGCGGTGAAGCGCAGCGTATCGGTGGAGATATTCAGGATGCCCTGCAGACCTCGTCCTTTGTAGCTGCGCGTCATGGACCCTCTGAGCTGCTGGTTGGATGTCCCGGCAAGCGTCAACGTGTCCTGCGCGGTATAATCCCCCATGGCGGGAGGGGCGAACGTCACGCTTATCTCCTGGCGGGAGTTTGCCTCCAGCACGAAATCCGACGGGGAGCTGATAGTGAACGCGCCGTCCGGATCGATCGGATCGCCGTGGTGCACCAGGAAGCTCTCGCTGCTATTGTTCTCTATCGTGTCGACGATCGTGATCGGCTGGCCGACATATGCGATATGGATGGTACTGGACGCGTTCGTCACGAACCACACGGAATCGATGGCGGTGGGAGCGGCAGGCGTATCGGCCGTCCCCGACATCCCCACCATATAGTCGCCGATACTGGTGCGGAGCGTGAGTCTGTCGGTGAAGGTTCCCGTCTCGGTCGGATGGAACGTCAGGACGATCGGCAGCCCGGCCGTATCGATCACCATCGCATCATTGGTGTCGGGCAGAGTGATGGCGAACTGCAGCGAATCGCGCAACGCATAGTGATAGGTGACCGGCCCGCTGAAGACAGTGGTAAGTATATCGCTCCGCGATATGGAATCGCCCACCCTGATCTTCCCGAACGTTATGATCGTGTCGCTGCTGAATGGGGGGCGGGCATCGACCGAGCAGCCGCTGATCCGCATCGTGTCGCTCGTCGTATCGGTGCGGATAACGAGTTCCATCGTATCGCAGATGGCGGCGGTTGTGGGGGTGTAGCGGATCGCGACGGTGATCCACGACGTATCGATCGTCAATGGCAGCGTCGAGCGGATCTGAAACGCGTCCCGATTACCCTGCGTATCGAAGGTGACCGCTGTGGGTGCGCTCGCCCGGATCGCGATCCTATCCTCGCGGTAATATCCCAGACCTGTGGCTCCGAAGGCAAGGCTGGTGGTGGAGAAGGTGAATCTCCCGGCCTGCGCTTTCGACGCCATCGGTCGCGCTTCATGCCGGAGCGTGTCGGCGGCGGCCGGAGCCGACGGAGTCCCCGACGGAGTCCCCGGAGGAGTCGAGGGGAGGCCCGGCACGATTATCAGATAGAGAGCCAGAAGGTAGCTATACAACAGATGCATCATGGGATCTCCCTGCCAGCGGCGGCGGGCGCAATGGAACTGAATTCGGATCGCCGCGTCACGGCGGTCCCAAACATAACAACAGGTAAGCCACAGACCCTGCATCGCTCTCCGGTGCTCTCCAGTGCCTGTGGTTACCCGTTGAAGATCGTCATGAACGGCCGCCGCGCCGGCAACCTGCGCTCCGTGCGTTCCGCTCTCCATATCCATTGACACGCCCGCCGATCGAAACATCACACACGCCGATTTTTTTCCTTTCGTCGTCGTCCGCCGGGAGAATAGTGAACGAAAAAAATATGCTCCGTGATGTTTGCGATGATCGTTGTGTTATACCTGTGAGCATATCATTGAAGCGACCAAGGATGAAGAATTTACGTTCCATACTACCAGCCGAGAGACCCCTCGTGAAAAAGGAATCGGTGGCCCCGCTCAGCTACGACGCGCAGTTGTTCTCCCGCTTCATGGCGGGGGATGACCCGGCGTTCATGGAGTTCTTCGACCGGCATACGCACAAGCTGTATATGTACTGTCTGAAGTTCATTGGCGACAGGGGGCAGGCCGAGGATCTTGTGCAGGATATCTGGGAGCGGGTGATACGGATGCGCACGGAGAAGCGCGAGCCGATCGACAACCCCGTCGGGTTTCTGGTGCGGATGTCGCGCAATCTCTGTCTGAATCATATCCGCGACAAGCGGACCGCGACGTCGCTCGATGATCTGCACGAGGGGGAGCATCCCAGCACGGTGATGAACGAGATGAGCCATAACGAAGAGCTTGTGGTGGCGGCGCTGGCGCATCTGCCGAACGCCCAGCGCGAGGTACTGATCCTCAATGCGTACTCGGGCTATCGCTTCGATGAGATCGCCGAGATGCTCGGGGAGCCGGTGGGGGCGATCCGAACCCGCGCATGGCGAGGCCGGGCCCAGCTCGGACGGATCATCTCGGCGCTGATCGAGCTGGATGAGAACAAGGCGCGGGATAAGGAGTCCGGTGCCGATGATAGCAGCATGGAGAACCAAGCATGACACGCTCTGAACGGGAACAGATCATACAGCGCTATCTCTCGAAGGAGATGAGTTCGGCCGAGGAGGGAGACTTCTTCGTGCAGGTGGCGCTCGACAGAGAGCTGCGCCACGACCTTCAGGCACAGCAGATGATCGACAGCGCCTTCAGGAAGGATCGCGAGGCGGAGCGCTCCGGGCATACCGCCCTCAGGACACGGGTGGCCGCGATGCTCGCCGCGTCGGTCCCGCCGCAACAGCCAGTCCCGGAGCATGCTCCGGGGACGCCGGCGCCGACGGCCGCAGCCCCGACGGCCGCCCCGGCACCGGCGGCATTACCTCCGGCCACATCGGTGCCGGCCTCGATCGCGCCGGCCGTGGGATCGGCGATCACCCCGCTCGGGTGGGGAGCCATGGCTGCGACCGCCGTGACGGTGATGGCGGTGATAGTCCTCTGGAACCCGTTCGCGTCGCCCGAGCCTGCGGCGATCGTGCCGTCCACGGATACCGCCGGTGCTCTGGGCCTCCCTCCGCAGACGCGGAAGGCCCCGGAGATTCCCGCCGCAACCCCCGGCGGCGGTGTGCCCGAATCGCGCGAGAAGTCATCGGCCGGCTCGCCATCGCTTCCGACGGCACCGGTGTCGCGCAATGGTTCCGCCCCGGCCCCCGTGGCCGCGCCGGACCGGACGGAGTCCCGCAACGCCGGGAAGGGAGTGAAGAATCATTCGCCCGCGGCATCGCCGGCCGACGCCGAGGATATTCCCGAGAGCACGAAGGCCGACCGGAAGAAGGATGACAAGCTCGACGTCGGCGTGCGCGTGAGGATAACACCGAAGAAATAGCACAACCGCAGCGGCCAGCGTTTCCCTACGCAGCTCGTGCCGGCGCCAGGTCGCCGGCCGGGGACGCCATTGCCCGTTACGAACGAAACCGATCCATCCGGATCAACAACAATTCACTATGGAGATCTCGTTATGAGAACACTGTTTGCTTCATGGCATCGAACGCTCCTCTGTACGCTGGCGATGCTGGCGTTCGTGGGGGGCGCGGCGCTGGCCGATGTTCCCACCCCTCCACTACTGCTTGGCGCGTCTGTGTCGTTTCAGGGGAACGATGCGTATGGCACCCTGGGATGGTATGGTAACGACTCGCTGAACTGGAATAATAATTCCTATCGCGTCTATCAGATAAGCGGTTACGACACCACCGATACGTTCACGCTGGTGGCGACCATCACCGATACCAGCATCCGGGGGAGCTATACGATGCCGCTCGATCCCGGCGTCTATACGTTCTATGTGACGGCCTTCAACGACAGCGGCGAGAGCCCGCGGAGCAATTATGTGTCGCTGGTGGTTCCCTCCTTCCATATCACCATCGATCCCAATGCCGTCGCCGACAGCATCGAGGTCGGCACGCCGTACAGCTACCAGGTGCATGCCTGGGCATCGGACAGCTCGGAGATCCATTACCAGATCGTCAGCCCGCAGCCGGGGATGACCATCGACTCGCTTACCGGGGTATTCTCATGGACCCCCGCTTATTCCGGTCGCTATCATATACGGGTTCGCGCCTATTCCTGGCCGACATGGAATGTCGAGGCGTCCATGTGGCTGTCGATCTTCGTGCAGCCTCAGGCGCCGGTGCTCTGCGCCACGCTCAACGGCACCGTGTCGTACAGCGATAACACGCCGGTGCTCTCCGGAACGGTGACGGCGATCCCGAACGACAGCTTCTCGGTCTACACCCCGACCGCGTCGATCGTCAACGGCGCCTATCAGCTCAGCGTGGAGGGGGGGCTCTCCTACCGGATTCGGGTCAGCGGCAACGACTTCTATACTGAAACGACTATCAACCAGTATTCGGCCGCCTGCGACAGCGCCGACAGCGTGCCGCTGATCTACGTTCGCCACTATCTCCCGCAGGCCTACGATACGGTCTCCGGACGCGTGCTGCGCCTTGCCGATAGCTCGCCGGTCGACGCGACGGTCATCTTCTACCGCGACAGCATCGGCGGCTATAGCCGGACGACGCGTACCTATGGCAATGGCTACTACGATATCATTCTGGATCATGGAGCCGACAGCACGCTCTATTACGTCCGCGCCATTCCCGACGACAACGATCTGTACGAGCAGTACTACTATCACGCGCCGACCGCCAGCGGCGCCACACCGATCTGGGTGTCGGGACATCGCACCAACGTGGACTTCGACCTGGAAGCGCATGCGGTGTACAACAACTCGGTGTCGGGCTTCCTTGTCAACGAGGACAACATTCCGCTCTACGGAACCGTGGTCGCCTACGCCATCACCACGCGGGACAGCGTCCAGGCCATCGAGTATGTCGATCAGGCCAGCGCGGTCTTCGGCTCGTACTCGTTCAGCGACTTGGAGCCGGGAACCTACATTCTGTTCGGCATGTCGAGCGACAGCGGCACCTATGCTCCGGGCTACTACCTCGAGGGTGACTTCGCGGCGCAGAGCTGGGAGCTTGGAACCCAGATCACCGTCACGGCGAGCTCGCACGACAGCCTGCTGGTGATCAAGCTCGACAGCATCCATAACCAGGGACGCAACCTCCTGCGCGGTGGGGTCACCGACAACGCGGGCGCGGCCGGACGCGTGGGACGCATCCTTCAGGGGACCAAGCCGCTGGCCGGCGCGAACGTCTATGCGGTCGACGCGAACGATCGCATTGGCGGCTACGCCACCACCAACCAGGATGGCGAGTTCGTGATCAGCAACCTCGGCGTGGGGGTCTATCAGATCGTGGTCGATAAGATCGGCTACAGGGGATCGACCTCGATCGTCACGTTCACCGAGGACAACACCGAGAAGGAGCTTCCCGGCGTGGGTCTTGATCGCGTCGGCTCCACCAGCAGCGTTCCGGTCGTGACCGGCGGTGCCTCGGGCCTCGCGGTCTACCCGAACCCGGCACGCGGCTCGGTGAACATCAGCTTCACCGCGACCTATGGCGAGGTGCGCCTGACGATGACCAACGCCGCCGGCGTCGAGGTGCGCTCGGGCAGCGTGGCGACGGTCGATGGCGCCAACACCGTTCGCCTGGAGACGGGCGATCTCGGCAGCGGTCTCTACTTCGTTCGGATCGCCGGCGCCCGTGGGATCTCCACCGTTCCGGTGACGATCGTCCGCTAACAGACGGCATCGGGGATGGGGCCGCGCGCCCCGTCGCTTCAGCGCCCGCAGGGGGAGATATCTCCTCCTGCGGGCGCTCGTCGTTTGTTCTCCGCGCTCCATTCTCGTGACGCTGCGCCGATGAGCGGCCGTTGGATCGCGGGTGCCGCCGGACGTTGTCCCGGATTGATTGTCGCGTGCTGGTACGCCGGGACGGAGTTGAACTCCGGCCCAGCTTGCCGGACGTGGCGCTGCGCGATGAGGGCCCGCCGGATCGCCGGGCGGACAGGAGGATTGCCCGCTTACCGGCGGCTCGATTGGTCCATGGCAAGATGATATATTGAACGGCCCCATGGCGGGCGCGCGAGGGCCTCCGTCCCTGGAGGATTTATATCGTACTACGATATTTGTAGACAACAATGAAAACGATCCCACTGCTTCTGCTGCTGTTCACGCTTCTGCCGTCGGCATCCTCGCTTGCCCAGCGGGAGTACAACATCTGGTGCCTGGGGGACAGAGCGGGGATCGATTTCAACGGCGCTGCTCCCGTCGCCATCAGCTGCGCGATCAATACGCTCGAGGGCTCGACGAGCATTGCCGACAGGCGCACCGGCCGCCTCCTCTTCTACAGCGACGGGGCGACGCTCTACAACCGCGATCATCTTCCGATGGCAGGCTCCGACGGGATGAAGGGGGATATCAACAGCACGCAGGGATCGCTGATCGTGCCGATGCCGGGGGATCGCCAGCGATACTATCTGTTCACTACGGACGCCGGCGCGTACGCGGGAACGCCGAACGAGGGGGCCTTCTACTCGGTCATCGATATGACGGCCGACGGAGGGCGTGGTGCCGTGGTCCTCAGGAACGTTCCGCTGCTGGCGAGCGCGGGGGAGAAGCTGACCGCCATCCGCCACCGCGACGGCTGCTCCTACTGGGTGCTGGTGCATGGCTGGGAGAGCGATGGCTTCTATGCATATCATCTCACCGATCGGGGGATCGAGGGGGAGCCGGTGGTATCGAACGTCGGCAGCATCCATCGCGATCCCATCCCGGAGGGGCGCCAGGCGGGGATGATCGGCTATATGAAGGCGTCGCCGAACGGCCGCAGGCTTGCCGTGGCGCTCTACGCGGAGAAGCGGAGCGAGCTGTTCGACTTCGATGATGCCACCGGGGTCGTCTCCAACCCGATCGTCATCCCGTCGGAGGGGCAGGACTACGGCGTCAGTTTCTCCCCCGACAACAGCAAGCTCTATATCGGTTCCCTTTCGATGAGCCTGTTCCAGTACGATGTGACGGGGGGAGACTCCGCGTCGATCGCCGCCACGCGGACGCTGCTGTACAAGGAGGCCGACCGGACCGTCAACACGCATTTCGGCGCGATGCAGATCGCGCCTGACGGACGGATCTATCAGGCGCGTCTCGACAGCCGCTGGCTCGGCGTGATCGCCAACCCCAACGCGGCGGGCGCCGCATGCGGCTACACTCCGAACGGCTTCGAGCTGGTGCCGGAGGGGAAGGCGCGCCTGGGGCTGCCGAACCTGATCGACAGCTATTTCGCGCAGGGGGATCTGATCTGCGGGGTGCCGCTGGCGCGCTTCGCGATGAGCGATACTGTCTGCACGGGGGATAGCGTGGTGGTAACCGATCAGACGGAGGATGAGCCGGAGATCTGGAGCTGGACGTTTCCCGGCGCGGAGCCCGCGAGCTGGAACGGAGCGACGCCGCCGAAGGTGGTCTATGCCGCCCCCGGCTCCTACCAGGCGACGCTGACCGTGAGGCGTGGAGACCGCACCAGCAGCGTCACGCGCGACGTCGTCGTGATGGCGCGCGGCGAGCTGCGGGCGAGCATCGACCGTGGCTACACGGGGAATCTGGGCGCCACGTTCCGGGTGCCGGTGAAGCTCGATGAGGCGATGGACGGCGCGCTGCTGCGCGATATGATCTTCACGCTGAACTACCGTCCCGGCCTCCTCAGGCTCGACAGCGTCGTGTCCGACGGGGCGCTGCTCGACGGCTGGCGGTTCGATTCGCTCGGGATCGACCGAACCCTGGGGCTGTACCGGGTTCGGCTTGTCGCCCCGGCCGGCGCCCAGCTTCGCGGATCGGGAACGTTGATGACCCTCTGCTTCAAAAGCTATCTCGACTCGGTGGATTCATCCGAGCTGACATTCGATCTCCGCGCGACCGACAATCGCTGTATGTACGCGACGGCGCGGCCGGGGCTGATCCGGGTCGCCATCTGCGGCTACCACACGCGCCGGATCATGAGCACCGGTCCCGACTTCGCGCTCGATGGAAATCGCCCCGATCCCTTCGGCCGATCGACCCGCATCGACTTCACCCTCGGCATCGACGGGCCCGTGACGCTGACGATCCATGATGCGACGGGAAGAATGGTGGCGACGCTGATCGATGGGGCCATGGAGCCGGGGAGCTACAGCATTCTCTGGAATGCCGATGGCGTTCCCTCGGGGATCTACTACTACCGGCTCGTCGCCGGAAGCTGGTCGAGGACCGGGAGCATGCGTCTGGTGAAGGAGTGACCGGGCCGGGGATGGCGGCGCCATAATACTGTCGTCTGCGCCACCGGCGCCGCTACTGCCGGAAGATGATATCGATTTTGTTGGTCACCCAGCGGGGGCGCACACGCACCGATCCCTGCCAGACCATATATGCCTCGGCGAAGCGGAACGGCGTGATCGAGCCATAATCGTATTGACCATTGCCATCGGTGTCGCGAAACGCGCTCACCTCGTATTCCCCCTCCGGCAGCGTCGCAAATTCCCAGGGTCCGTTGCGCACCCCGGTCTTCCTGAAGGTGGGGCCGCTGGGCGTCATCCGAAGGACGATCACATGGAGGGCGCCGGGCGCCGCCGAGTCGGTCACCGATCCCTGCAGCGTTCCGGTCTGTCGCGGCGGGGCGATCTGCACCGGGAGCCGCACGATCGAGTCGCGACGGTTTCCCGCATCGTCGGTGAAGAGCCCGAGGTTGATCTCGATGGTGCCTCGCGGGACGCCGAACAGGGTATCGATCGGCCGGGCGATCAGTTCGGTCGGGGATATCTGGATCGTGCGGAATCGGGCGCGCGCTCCGCCGGCCGCCGTATCGCGGATGACGACCGCGTCGTCGAGGGAGGAGGCGCGCACCGCCTCGTCGAACGGGATCCGGAGCGAATCGGTGAACGAGTAGGGGCGTGCGCTGTCGGCCTGCAGCGGAAGCAGGGCGGGGGCGGCGGTATCGCGGTTGTCGGCCACCGTGAAGGTGGTGCTCGATGTGCTGTCGGGGATCGGCAGGCCGAGCGTGTCGCGGATGCCGGTGACGCGCGCTGTTGCCTCGGCCCCGGCCGGAAGCGCGCTGTGGCTCAGCTCCACCGCCAGGTTGCTCGTCGGCGATCGCCATACTCCGTTGATTGTCGCGGTTGTTGTTCCGGCGCTCAGCATGAAGTTCCCCGGCGCCAGACTTGCGCTGTCGACCGGCTCGTTGAAGCGGAGCGACGTGCGGGTGGTCGCCAGCGACGAGGCCGAATAGAGGGAGGGGGGGGTGAGGTCATCGGCTCCGCCGCGCAGACGTATCGCGACGCCGGTGGCCGGGACGGTCGCCGAGTCGAGCCTCACGTCGGTCACCGGCACGCCGTACGCATCCTGCCCCGGCGTGTAGGGCTGGTCGCCGAACTCGTCGGCGACGGCCAGCAGACGGAAGTTCCCCGGCGGAAGCCCCTCGAGCGAGAACCCGCCGTTGTCGCCGATCGGCGCGATGAAGTCGGGACGCAGCGAGTCGGGACGGAACGAGGCAGCGAAGCCGCTGGTATCGGGGGGGATCAGGTAGGCATAGACGAACGCCGGTCCCTTGGCCGTGCCGAGGACCGTTCCCTGAATGCGTCCGCTGTCGATCTTGTCCCCCGTGGCGAAGCGGAGCGTGAATGGCTGGCCGAGCCGGTTGCCTCCCAGATCGGCGATGCTCGACCCGAGCGTGACGGTGTAGGTGCGGTTCTCGAGCAACGGCTGGGAGAAGTTGATATCGAGCCGTGTGCCGTTCCAGTTCCAGCTGAACTTCGGCGGCTCGACCGGGAACGGCGTGATGGTCACCGCCTCGGAGACGCCCCCGTCGGGAAGGATCTCGCTGAAGCCTATGGAGATGGAGCTCCCCTGGAAATTGATCGTGCCGTTCGGCGGATCGGTCTCCGTCACCATCGGCGGGATCGAATCCCTCGGCCCTCCCGCCGGCGGCGTACCCTGCCCGCTGGCGCAGGAGCAGAGGGCCGCGAGGGCCGGAAGGAGCGCCAGCAGAAGAAGCTGTCTGTGAAGGCTCCGATGGCGGAGCATATATCGCGGGATCTCGTTGAACGACATGCGACGATTATTGGCGGCATAGCCATGAAGCTCCTCTGGATCCTTTCCCGCGATGCGCTCGCGATCGCCGGGAAAGGGGCAGCCTGATGGTGTCCGTTCGGTTCAGTACTGAATGCGAGGCGGAAGATATGATTCTGCGCGCGTTCATGGTGCGCGCCCGATCGGCATACCCCGATACAAGCAGAACGGCCCGGGCGATATCGTGTCGCGCGGGCCGTCGCCGTAGAGTCGGTATCGGGAGATGGCGTCCTCCCCGGGAGCCTACTCCCTGACGAGGCGCTTGTACTTGATCCGGTGGGGCTGGTCGGCGGCGATGCCGAGCCGCTTCTTGCGGTCCTCCTCGTACTGCGAGTAGTTGCCGTCGAACCAGACCACGCTGCTGTCCCCCTCGAAGGCGAGGATATGGGTGGCGATGCGGTCGAGGAACCAGCGATCGTGCGAGATCACCACGGCGCATCCCGCGAAGCCCATCAGCGCCTCCTCCAGCGCCCGGAGCGTATTGACGTCAAGATCGTTGGTCGGCTCGTCGAGCAGCAGCACATTGGCTCCATCCTTCAGCGTCTTTGCCAGATGGACGCGGTTGCGCTCGCCGCCGGAGAGCGCCCCGATCGGCTTCTGCTGGTCGGAGCCGCTGAAGTTGAAGCGTCCCACATAGGAGCGCGAGTTCACCTCGCGGTCGCCGAGCTGGATCACATCGAGTCCGCCGGAGATCTCCTCCCAGATCGTCTTCTCCGGATCGAGCGGACGGTTCTGATCGACGTAGCCGAGCTTCACCGTCTCGCCGGTGATGAACGTGCCGGCGTCGGGCTGGTCCTGTCCGGTGATCATTCTGAAGAGCGTCGTCTTGCCGGCGCCGTTCGGTCCGATGATGCCGATGATGCCGCCGGGAGGGAGCGAGAAGTTCAGCCCTTCGTACAGGAGCCTGTCGCCGAACGCCTTCGCCACATCCTGCGCATTGATCACCACGTCACCCAGACGCGGTCCGCGCGGTATGAAGATCTCCATCTCCTCGTTCCGCTTCTGGCTCTCCTCGGAGAGCATTTTCTCGTACGATGCGATGCGTGCCTTGCTCTTGGCATGGCGTCCCTTCGGGTTGGTGCGCACCCACTCGAGCTCCTCGGCCAGCGCCTTCTGACGCTTCGACTCGTGCTTCTCCTCGAGCGCCAGACGCTGTTTCTTCTGCTCGAGCCAGGAGGAATAGTTCCCCTCGAACGGGATCCCCTGCCCCCGGTCGAGCTCCAGAATCCAGCCGGCCACGTTGTCGAGGAAATAGCGATCGTGCGTCACGGCGATCACCGTCCCCTTGTACTGCTCCAGATGGCTCTCCAGCCAGGAGACCGACTCGGCGTCGAGGTGGTTGGTGGGCTCGTCGAGCAGCAGCACATCGGGCTCCTGCAGCAGCAGGCGGCAGAGCGCGACGCGGCGGCGCTCCCTCCGGAGAGGACCGAGACCGGGGTATCGCCGTCGGGGCAGCGGAGGGCATCCATCGCCTGCTCGAGCTTGCTGTCGATATCCCATGCGTCGAGATGATCGATCCGCTCCTGCAGCTTGCTCTGCTTCGCCAGCAGCGCGTCGAAGTCGGCATCGGGCTCGCCGAACTGCGCGTTGATCTCCTCGTACTCCTTCAGCAGACTGACCGTCTCCTGCGCTCCCTCCTCGACCACCTCGCGCACGGTCTTGGTGGGATCGAGCTCCGGCTCCTGCGACAGATAGCCGAAGGTGATCCCCTTCTGCGAGGTGATGTCGCCGTGATAATCCCTGTCGATGCCGGCGATGATCTTCAGCAGCGTGCTCTTTCCGGCGCCGTTGAGGCCCAGCACGCCGATCTTCGCTCCGTAGAAGAAGGAGAGGTAGATATCCTTCAGAACCTGCTTGTTGGGCTTGTGCGTCTTGCTCACCCCAACCATCGAGAAGATGATCTTGTTATCGCTCATGGTCGCAATTGTTCACACATGGTAGGTTGTCGGGTCCGGCCCTCCGTCACGCTCAGCGCCGGTCTCTGTTGGTTCCCGCAAAGGGAGCAAAACTACCATCAAAACCCTTTATCCGCTGTATCGAGTTGTCTGCTGCTTCATTCCGTCCGGGGCGCTCCGGACGCCTTCTCCGGCGGGCCGGAGCTATCATGAATCGGCGGTATAGGTGAAGACGGATAGTTTGTTTGCCGCCCCTCTCGATCGGGCCGACACAGGGTGCGGAGATAGCCGGAAGGGGAAGATCACGGCCCGGGCCAGCGCGCGTGAAAGGCCAGATGCGCGGCGTGGTCGTGGAGCGTTCCGGCGGGCTCCGCCAGAAGCCTCGCGCGCGAATAGCCGCTGGAGATATCTTCGATCAGAACCCGCGATCCGGCCACACGAAAATGAATCCGCCACGAGGTTATCGCCAGCTCCAGCTCCCCCGGACCGCGCTCGGTGATCCGTCTGTAGGGATGCGGCGCCGGATCGCGCTCCAGCACCGTCCCGGCATGATCGGCAAGCCGCACCCCATGCTCCTGGCGCAGCCAGCGCTCCTGCTCGTTCGCCAGCGCTGACCACTCCACGTCGTAGCTCCTCCCGTCGTCATCCCGCTCGGCGTCGATCACATCGTCGAGCCAGCCGGCGCGCGCATCGGGGAACGCCTCGGCGTAGGGGAGATAGGGCTTGATGTCGAGGATCGGCGTGCGGTCGAGCAGGTCGGTGTCGGCCACATGGATGGTCCTGCCGCGAACCTCGACCAGCCGCACCAGCGAGAGCCCTATCGGGTTGGGGCGATGCGGGGAGCGCGTGGCGAAGACGCCCCGTTTGCGTCGCGGGCCGCGCGGCGGCAGCACCTTCGGTCGCCAGCCGGCGTTCCGGTGGAACCAGTAGATCAGCCATATCCGCTCGAACCCCGCCAGATCCTCCAGCGCCTGCTCGAAGTTATGCCCCGGCTCCAGCAGCACGCGCCCCACGCTCGATGCCCGCCCGGCCCCCGGCTGCCGTGGCGCGCGGTAGCGGTCGGTAAAAGGGGTGCGGATAATGCCGATCGGCTCCAGTGTCAGCGTCGTCTGCTCCATCGCTTACTCTCCCCTGGCCGCGCCGTAGCCGCGATGATCGGACCATCCCAGCAGCAGCCTGCGTCCCTTTTCCTCCTCGATCCGTATGGCATCGACGTGGCCTGATGTCTCGCGGCGATCGACCGTCGTATAGCCCATGCGGGCGAGCGAATCGAGCGCGCCTGTGCCGAACGTTCCGGGCTCGTAGAAGATGCTGTCGGGGAGCCACTGGTGATGCATGCGCGGCGACTCGATCGCGTCGGAGAGGGACATCCCGTAGTCGACCTGCGCATGGATCGTCTGGAGCACCGTCGTGATGATGGTCGATCCCCCCGGCGTCCCGACCACCAGCCACGGGCGGCCGCCGCGCAGCAGGATGGTGGGGGTCATCGACGAGAGCATCCGTTTGCCGGGGACGATGGCGTTCGCCTCGCCGCCGACAAGGCCGTAGAGATTGGGGGCTCCCGGCTTCGCCGAGAAATCATCCATCTCGTTGTTCAGCAGAAACCCCGCGCCGTCGACCACGAGCTTGCTCCCGAACGATCCGTTGAGTGTGACCGTGACGCTGACGCAGTTCCCGTCGCGATCCACCACCGAGTAATGGGTGGTCTGCTGGCTCTCGCGGGCGAACGATGCCGGGTCGCCGTGCCCCACCGTCATGCTCGGCGTCGCGTTCGGGACGATATCGGCGGCGCGCGCCCGCGCATACTCCTTGCTCACAAGACCGGCCAGCGGGACCTTGTAGAACCCGGGGTCGCCGAGGAACTCGGCGCGATCGGCATAGGCGCGGCGCATGATCTCGGCGAGGATATGGGCATGCGCGGCCGAGTGGTAGGGGATCGAGTCGAAATCGTAGAGCTCCAGCATGTTCAGCATCTGGATCAGGAGCGGTCCGCCGCTGGAGGGAGGGGGCATCGAGATGACGGTATCGCCCCTGTAGGTTCCGATGACCGGCGTCCGCTCCACGGCTTTGTAGCCCGCCAGATCGTCGCGGGTGATGATCCCGCCGGAGCGCTCCATCTGCGCGGCGATCAGATCGGCGGTGGGGCCACGGTAGAACCCGGCGGCGCCGCTGTCGGCGATGCGGCGGAGCGTCAGGGCCAGATCGGGCTGGCGGAAGATCGAGCCGGCGCTCGGGACCACGGAGTCGGGAGCGAAGACGCGGAGCGAGCTCGGGAAGCGGGCGAAGAGCGGGAGCTTCGACTCCAGATCGGCCGCCAGCCGGGGATGCATCGCGAAGCCCTGCTCGGCAAGACGGATCGCCGGGGCCATCACGCGCGCGCGGTCGGTTCTGCCGAAGCGCTCCAGCGCCATCAGCAGGCCGGCGGGGGAGCCGGGGACGCCGGCGGCAAGCGCTCCGAGCTGCGAGCGGTCGGGGAGGAAGGTCCCCGCCGAGTCGAGATACATATCGCGTCGCGCGGCGGCCGGAGCGGTCTCCCGGAAGTCGATCGTCGTTGCGCGCCCGTCGGCGGTGCGGATCACCATGAAGCCGCCGCCGCCGAGGTTCCCCGCCTGCGGCAGCGTTACCGCCAGCGCGAACCCCACCGCGACCGCCGCGTCGACGGCGTTGCCGCCGGCGCGGAGCACCTCGAGCCCTGCATCGGTCGCCTCCTCGCTCGCCGACGAGACCATCCCGCCGTACGAGCGCGCGGCGCGCGTATCGGTCGCGGTCGGCTGCCATGCCTCCTGCGGGCCGGAGCAGGCCATCGGCAACAGAAGGAGAGTGATCATAAGGGGAAGAGTGTAGGGTCTGTGCTGCATGGCGGGCGAGTATGTTGAGGTTGATCGGTGCGCGCTACCGGGTGATCATTGAATGCAGATGTACATCCCGGCGATGGGCGTCATCGGAATGTCGAGCCCATCCCCATCGTCAGAGATCGATGATATTGGTATTGAGGCCCCACTCGGCATTTCTCCTGGCGACGATCACGTTGACCATCTCGGCGTTCGTGAGCATCTCATCGCTACAGAGCCCGGTCCAGAGGTCGGTGATTCTGCCACCCTCGAATCTCACGAGCAGTATATGGTTGCTGGAGGCCCATCCACCTGTTTCGTAGACCATCGACATGATGCTTTCACCAAGCGCTAGAAAAACCAGTCTCCGGCGCGGGAGCTCGTTGGTGACGACGCATCCTTCCTGAAATTCCTCGCCGGGATCGGCCAGCGAAAAGCTGCCGGTAATGCAGTCGAGCTGGCGCTGGATGAACGGGGGAATGAATTTCTTCTCGTGGAGTGTCGTCGGATGCTCGCTTCGCAGGATGCGGAGCAACGTCTCCAGGCGCCGGTTCTCCAGAATTGCCGCCGTGTCGGGCAGATAGTCGCACCGCTTCGGCTTCGGAGAATCCCTGCCGGACATCATGGCCGGTATGGAGACGGTGAGAGCCGCGATAAGAAATGCCGGATAGTGCAGTGCGGTCATGGGTATCCTTTCCCGGATCGGCTGCCGTACGGGAGGCAGGCACGGAGACGCTCCCCGCGCCAGCGTGGTCGATCACATAGTGTGTGGCCGGAGCTGTATCACCGATGATGCGCGCGCTACACCATCCCGATCTTCCTGGCGCGCTGCTGCAGGTTGAGCCCCTCGGCGTCCCCCCAGGCGGTCTCGTAGTTCTGCGCGAAGCCGAGCGCTCCGAACTGATGCGCCGTCTCGGCGATGATATTCTCATCGCTGTCGTCGAAGTCCTCGATGCTCTGCGAGAAGCGCGGATGGTCGTTGTACTTGTCGGGGTTGACCACCGAGAACACCTGCGGAAGGTCGAGCGAGACGGTATCGTTCTCGCCGTAGATATCCTCGCGGCGGACCAGGATCTCGCCGTTGCGGAAGATCGCCCGGCGCGTCAGGATGAACCGCCCTTCGTCCTCGATCTCGAACGACGCCTCGGTGGCGATCGTCGAGCACTTCAGAAGGAACTCGCAGAGGAGGTAGGCGTTGAACTCGTTGTCGGCCACATGGGTGATGCCGCTGGCAAGCGCGTTGTCGCGCACACCTCCCCAGCGGACGGCGAACAGTCCCTCCTCCTCGATCGCCCGTACCGCGGCGATCTCATCCTGCAGCTCGATCTTCTTGGCGAGAAGCCGCTTGCGGAAATGATACTTCGCCGTGTGGTACGGCATATCGGGGATCTTGTCGTAGTTCGGGAAGAGGATATAGCGCTTCAGGCCGATCCTGTCGCAGCTCCAGATGAACTCGGAGTTGTACCAGTGCTGCAGCCGCGTTATCTCACGCCATGCGCTGTCCGAGATCACGTTCTCCGGCGTGTCGTCGATATAATAACGGAGTGATCGAGGCATCGTTCAGTAGAAAAATCATGGAAATGCCGAAGGCAGGCCCCCGGATCTGATCATCGTTACCCTCTCCATCGCCGTGCCATCGGCGCGTTGGTTCCTAGACCGCGCCTCTGAGCGACGGCGCCGTGAAGTTCCGGATATACTTCCCCACCATATCGAACTCGACGTTCACGCTCTCCCCCTGTTTCAGAGCGTTGAACGTGGTGGCATCGTGGGTGTGGGGAATGATCGAGACCATGCAGCGGCTGGCGTCGACCTGGGCGGCTGTCAGCGAGACGCCGTTGATGGCGATCGAGCCGACGGGGATCACCAGGTCGGCGAACGACGCCGGATAGGCGATCCAGTAGATCCAGGAGCTCTCCAGGATATCGGTCGCATCGACCAGGCCCACGCAGTCGACATGCCCCTGCACCATATGGCCGCCGAGCCTGTCGCCGATGCGGAGCGCCCGTTCGAGGTTCACCTCGCGTCCGGCAGCGAACCCTCCGAGCGTCGTCTTCTTGAGCGTCTCCTCGACCGCCACCACGGTGAACCTGTCGCCGTCGATCGCCACCACGGTCTGGCAGCAGCCATCGATCGCCACCGAATCGTCGATCTTCAGCTCCCCGCTCACCACCGCTCCATGAACGGTGATGCGTCGCGCGCCGCCGTCTTCGACCACTTCGGTGATCCGGCCGATCTCTTCAACAAGGCCTGTGAACATATCTATACTCTGGCTTGCGTTATTGTTCGTTGGACTGGTTTCATACGTCCCGCACGGGAGAGGCGGACGACCCCGGCGTGAACCGGCCCGCTGGGTATCTCCGCGCCAACCTCCCGTACGACAGCCGACATATGAAAGAACTCTGTCGAGAGCCGAGGCGGGGGGAGTGTCTCAGTGTGCTGGAATGGTGGGCCGGCGTTCGACTCCGGCCCAGCGAATCAACACTCGATGATCAACCTGAGACACGACCGAGGCGGGGAGCCGGCCGCTACTGTGCGGGGGAGCGGCCTGCCAGCGCTATCTCCTCCTCGATGAGCTCGCGAAGCGCGGGCTTCACGAAGACCCCCTCGAGCCCCATCTGGTAGAGCGAGCGGGCGGTGATATGGATGCGCCGCCCGAGCGGGTGGCGTCTGTTGAGCAGCAGGACGCGCCGCTCATGCACCGTGCAGATTCCGCCGTCGAAGTCGCCGATCTCCACGCGGACCGTCAGTCCCATCTCCTCCGCGAGAAGCTTCAGCTCGTCATAGATCTGTTGTTGCGTCATACATCCCAAGATACGATAATCGGTGCTCGGCGGGCCGCCGGGCATCTGCTGCAAACGGTAAACGGGTGGGAGGGATGCTACAGCACCGCCGCGATGCACATCCCGTCGCCGACCGCCACCAGCGATCCCGCCAGCCCCGGATGCGCCGCCACGGCGCGGTTGTACTGCTGGATTCCCTGCACGTCGGGGTCGTCGGTCGCGGTGTCGATCACCCTTCCACGGGAGAGCGCGTTGTCGGCGACGATGAATCCCGCCGTCCGCATCATCGGGACGATCAGCGCCAGATAGCGCGTGTAGCCCGGCTTGTCGGCGTCGATGAAGGAGAAGTCGTACGGGCCGCTGCCTGCCAGCTCGCGCTCCAGCACATCGCCTCCGTCACCGACCTTCACCTCGATCTTCCCGTCGAGCCCGGCGTTGCGTATCTGCTCGCGGGCGAACTCGGCGCGGAACGGATCCCGCTCGATCGTCACCAGCCGTCCATCGTCCGGCAGCGCCCGACCCATGATGATGGCGCTGTAGCCGCCGAGCGTCCCGACCTCGATGATCCTTTTGGCGCCCATGCCGCGCAGCATCACCTGCATGAAGCGTCCCTGCTCGGGGCTGATCTGTATGGGAGGGATCTCCGCCGCGAGCGCATCGTGACGGAGCTGGCGGAGCAGATCGTCCTCCACCGGGAAGAGATCGACGATATAGTCGTAGATCTCCTCGGAAATCGGCGTTCCTTTCATCGGGTGTTGTCCTGCATAAGTATTGCGAAATCGACAGACCGCAATCTACGAATCAATCCCGTCGCGGGGGAGCCGTCCCGCGCATGCTGGGCCGGAGTTGAACTCCCGCCCGGCGGATCACCAGCGGATCAGCACCCGGCAATCAGTCTGAGACGCTACCCGCTTGAGGCATGTATGTTGTGACTCCAACGGGGGCACGGTCCCCGGCGATCGCCGGCCCCGCAGGGGGCCAACCGGATCGCGGACGAAACCCCGGCCCCGGCTTCGCGTCAACGGCCATGGCCGGCGGCGGGGCTCCGGAGGGGCGGGGGGCGAAATCATTATCTTGGCGTTCGGTAACGTCGCTTACCCATAGTGGTGTACGTTGTGAATTGCTCTTCAATCACTATATACTGTAGCAAGCGTGTCCGACAATTTCACTGATGGCTCGCAGGCACGGGGAGTGCGTCGGGTCAATAACTACGAGATCCTCGATGAGATCGGCTCCGGGGGGATGAGCCGCGTCTACCGGGCGCGCCGCGTCTCCGATGGCGCCATCGTCGCGCTCAAAGTGATGAGCATCGATAACATGGCCCCCGACTTCGAGGCACGGCTTCGGCGCGAGCCCGAGGTGCAGCGCGGCATCGGCCATGAGAATATCGTCCGGCTGGAGGAGAGCTTCCGCGAGCGGGATGAGTTCTTCCTGGCGATGGAGTTCGTCGATGGCCGGTCGCTCGCCACGATGATCCATGCCGAGACCGGACCGCTTCCGTTCGAGCGGGCGCGCGGCTACTTCCGCCAGATCCTTCGCGCGGTCGATCATCTGCATCGCCTCGGGATCGTCCACCGCGACATCAAGCCGTCGAACATTCTGGTGCGATGGGACGACGTTGCCAAGCTCGCCGATTTCGGCATCGCGAAGTTCACCTGGCAGCAGGCGCAGACCCGGACGCAGCGCGGGCTGGGCACGCCGGAGTATATGTCGCCGGAGCAGGCACGCGGCAAAGCGATCGATATCCGCACCGATATCTATTCGCTCGGCATCACCCTCTACGAGGCTCTCACGGCGCGCAAGCCCTTCTCGCGCGACGAGGAGACCCCGATGGCGTATGTCGAGGTGATCCAGGAGATCCTCACCAAGCCGCTTCCCGACCCCCGCGCCTTTCAGCCCGCTCTCTCCCCCGATATCGTCAGGCTGCTGATGAAGGCCACCGCGAAGGACCCCGACGAGCGTTTCCAGAGCTGCGCCGAATTCCTCGGCGCGCTCGAGATCGTCGATGGAAGCGCCACGGCCCCGATCGGCGCGGTCTCCCCGAGCTACTCCTCGCCGACGGTCGTCGGCCCCGCCGAGCCGGTTCGGTCGCGCGCGACGGCCGAGGCGCCGCGTCATCAGCCGGACCTTTCATCGCCGACGATCGTCGCCCCCGCCGGGCCTCCTCCGTCGTCGGCCGGGCCGTCGCCCCGGGCCTACCGGCCGGAGCCCCCGCCGAAACGGAGCGCGCTCCCCTGGGTTCTTCTGGTCCTGCTGGTGCTCGGCGTCGGGGGATATTTCGGCTATCAGGCATATCTGCGGAATCAGGCCCCCACGGGGGGCCATCTCACTGATGCCGACGCGATGCGGATCACCCAGACCATCGCCGCCGACACGAAGGACTATCAGACCTCCGGCAACGCCGCGGCGCTTGCGATGCACTATGCGCCGACGAACGTCGAGTTCCTGAATATCAAGAAGGGGACGCGCGCGGCGATCCAGAGCGATATCGCGAAGTTCCTCGCCACGCTGGTGCGCACCGATCAGTACGATATCGCTATCAAGAAGGCCCGCGCGGTGAACGACTCGACGATCGAGTCGGAATGGGTGATCACCTACCAGCGCCTGAAGAACGACGGCACGCTGCTGCGCGGCTCCACATCGAACTTCATCCGCCTGAAGCTGATCGATGGCGACTGGCTTATCACCAACGAGCGCGCCAACTGGACGCAGCGGAACAATGTGCCTCCGCCGAAGCAGCCGGTTGCCGACAGCACCGATGCCGATACCGTCAGGAATATCGTCGAGCAGGCGCCGGTGGCGCCGGCCAGCGGCGTCGGCGCGGTGCGCGGCTTTATCTCCGGGGTGACGAGCGGCGACGCGGAGTCGGCCTGGGACCGCTATGTCGGCTCGACGCTGAAGGGCTCCGATGAGCGCTCGCGCTTTATCTCCGAGTTCTCCGGCCGGGGCTACGAAGTGCTCGATGTGGCGACGCAGGGGGATGATGTGGTGGCCCGGCTTGTGCGTGAAGAGGGACGAGGAATCCAGAACGTGGTGCGGGTCCATTTCCGCGTGGTCGATGAAGGAGGCCCGAAGATTGCAAGCCTCCGGGTCAATCCGTAGAGTAGTATCGGAGGGGGAGCCAGAACAGTGTCGAACAATCCACATAGCGCGCAGGATGGAGGCTCCGATCTCAGGGTCGGAACGCGCACCGATATCGGCCTCCGCCGGAAACGAAACGAGGATTTCCTCGATGTGCGGCAGACGCCGCTCGGCCTGCTGATGGTCGTCTGCGACGGCATGGGGGGGCCCGGCAACGGCGACCGCGCCAGCCGGCTGGCGGCCGAGGCGTTCGTGACCGCCGCCGAGGGGAGCGTGAGCGATCCCCGATCGATGCTCAACGACGGCGTGGAGCGCGCCGGACGCGCCATCGCCGAGGAGATCGCGCGCGACCCGAGCTGCGCCGGGATGGGGACGACGCTGGTGGCGGCGCTGGTGAAGGGACGGCATGCGACGGTGGCGAACGTCGGCGACAGCCGCGCCTATCTGTATGCCGGGGGCTCCATCCGCCGGGTGACACGCGATCATTCGCTGGTGGGGGAGATGGTCGAGCGCGGAGAGCTGACCGAGGAGGAGGCCGCCCGCCATCCCCGACGGAACATCATCACGCGCGCCCTCGGCGGCGAGCGCGGGGTGCTCCCCGATCTGTTCGAGCTCGATCTGGCCCAGGGGGATACGCTGCTGCTGGCGACCGACGGACTGCACGGGATGATCCCCGACTCATCGATCGCCGAGGTTCTGGCCGGCGGCGGCGGGCCATCGCAGCTCTGCGATATGCTGGTCGAGCGCGCTCTGGTGGCCGGCGGTGACGACAATATCACCGTGGCGCTGCTCCGTCTGGATGCCGGGGGAAGCTTCAGGGATATCCCGACCGATCCGGGAGAGGAGCCGCGTCGTCGAGGCGGGGGGAGCGGGGGAGTGCTGGCCGGCATCGTGGCGATCCTGCTGCTGGCCGCCGCCTGGATGCTCTGGCTCCGCCCGATGGCCGATCGCGGCCCGATCTCCGGTCCCTACGATCCCGCCACCGATACGGCGGCCGTCAGAACGTACGATTCGTCGGGATGGATCGATATGCAGGACCCCCGTCCCGCGACGGGGGGTGATTCGGTGCACCCGGGAGATCTGCTCGAATGGTGAACGACCGGCCAGCGGCCGGAGTTACTTATATCGCAATACGATAGATTATGGCAAAACATCGACGGAGCCTTCTCGACACGATTCTTCCGAAGGGGGATGCGCGCAGGACCACCAGCGAGCTGATCGAGCGCGGCCTCGATGCGCTCCGCTCTGCCCGCGATGAGCGCGGGCTGGCCGTCGGCGCCAACACCCTCGTTCCATCGCGGCTCGAGCTGCGTCTGCCGCAGATGCGCTACGACGAGCTTGCCGAGATGGGGGCCGTGCGCGATGTGGAATACTACTTCAACGATCAGCTGATGAAGGATCTCGGCGCCGAGAAGCTCCGCACCTTCGGCGACCATCCCGTCTATATCACCATCGCCGCCGATTCATCGCTGCAGCCCAACGAGATCTATGCCGCCGTTCTCTCCCCGGAGGGAGGAGTGTACGAGGCGCCCAGAGGCGCCCCGGCTCCGTACGACCGCACCAGCGTCCTCGGCGAGGAGAGCACGCCGATGGCGCCGCCCCGACCCGAGACTGGGCCTCGCGGGGCTCTGCGTCTGATCGTCAGGGGAACCGGGGGAGGAGAGCGAGTGCTGGAGGGGACGCGCTGGATCATCGGCCGGCAGGGGAGCAGCGGGCGTCCGCTGCCGGAGGGGTATCGCAAGGTCGATCTCGATCTTCCCGCCACGGTCTCGCGCGAGCAGGTGCGGATCGATATGATCGGCGGCGACAGGATGCGGATCGAGCGGATCGGCAAGGCGCCGCTCAGGCTCTCCGGCGGCGAGGAGCTGCGCGAGGGGGAGAACCGGCTGCTGGCGGTCGGCGCCTCCTTCTCGATCGGTGATCAGGAGATGGTCATCTCCTGGTGACCGGCCCGATATCTACCCGGAACTTTTTATGATGCTTACAACGCTCTTCGGAACCGCGCAGCTCGCGATGCAGGGGGCAATCTCCGCCGGACTCGATGCGCTCAGCACGACCCCGCGCGCCCCCAACTTCGTGGTGGTGCGGCTCGGCCGCGCGGCGTTCATCGCCGAGCACAGCGGCCAGACCGCCGATGAGCTCGAGCGCTTCCGCCGCGAGCTCGAGCTGGCGATGCGCGGGTTCGTCGCCTCGCACGGCTGGATCATCGGCGGCAGCGGCGCGATCTTTCTCAACATCCTGCTCGACGAGATCGACGGGTGCAGGGTGGAGGCACGCGTCGCGCGGAGCGTATATACGCTCGGGGTGCGCGACGACAGGGGGGAGCGATCGGTTCCCGTCGGCAGCAACCCGGCCACGGTCGGGCGCCAGCACGAGCCCCCACCCAGGGGATTCATCCCGCTGCATGACCGGCGGAAGCTTCTCTCGCGTGAACATCTGATCCTGACCTACCGCGACCTCCATTTGAGCGCCCGACTGCTCGGCCGCAACCCGACGACGCTCAACGGCGCGCCGATGGGGTCCGCCGAGACGGAGCTGCGGCGTGGCGACACGATCGCCTGCGGCGACTGCATGCTTCGCGTGGAGCTGATCGAGGGATGACCCGGCGGGGGATCTCCCGGACACGATTTCTTCTGACCCCATGGATATACCGATGAATCTCTCACTGCTTCTTCTGATCCTCTGGGGAGCGTTCCTGCTGGTCGTGCTGCTGCAGTATGGCGGCGTCATCGACAGCCTCCGCTCGACCAAGGGGCTCGGCGCAAAGGTCGCGCTCGGTGCCGCCGCGCTTGGCGCTCTCGGGGCGATGTTCTATCGTACCACGATATATATGAGTCCCGAGCGGGAGAAATGGATCGTGCGGGGCCGCGATCCCGGCGATACCGTATCGCTCGGCTTCGATACCAAGAGCCGCTTCCGGAGTCTCGGCCAGCCGCTCGGGCGCGTGCTCGATCGCAACGGCACGGCACTGGCGAACTATCGCTACGACGGGCATCTGAAGCGTAGCTACCCGGCCGGTGCCGCCACGGCCCATCTGGTCGGCTACTGGACCGGTCCGCTGCGCGATGGCGTCGGGATCGAAAAGGCGCTCACGCTGCTGAACGACTCGCTGCGCGACGATATGCCGCACGACATCCGTCTGACGCTCGATCTGCGGCTGCAGCGTGATGCTCTGCGCGCGCTCGGCGGCACCATCGGCGCGATCGTGGTGATGGATGCATCCAACGGTGAAGTGCTTGCCGCCGCGAACTATCCCACCTTCGAGCCCGACAGTGTCTGGAGCAACACCGGCTGGCGCCGCTACGCGCTCGATACGATACGCCGCCCGCTCACCTCGCGGGCGATCAAGGACAACTTCTCCCCCGGCTCCTCGATCAAGCCGTTCGTCGCCGCCGCCGCGTATCATACGCACGCCATGCTCCCGGAGGCGAACGGGTTCGTCTGCACCGGAAGCTACGTTCCGGTGGCCGGCACAAAGCCGATCACCGAACATGGCTCCTCGCACGGCCGCATCGGGATCGATCTGGCGATGCGCTACTCCTGCAACATCTACTTCTCGCTTCTGGCCTATAAGACGCTCGGCTTCGAGCCGACCAAAAACTATTTCGACGGCATCGGCTTCGATGAGCGTCTCCGCTGGAACACCGGGTTCTTCCTGAACGAGTACAGCACGCTTCTGCCGGCGGTGAGCTGGGTGAAGGGACGCGACGAGATCGCCAAGTCCCGCCTCGGGATCGGCCAGGCATCGGTCAAGACCAATCCGATCCATATGGCGACGATGGTGTCGGGGATCGCCAATGGTGGCGTCTTCATCCGTCCCACGCTCGAAGTCGGGCGCCCACTCGATACGCTCGGCTGGCATATGGATGCGAACACCGCGTCGGCGCTGGAAGGGCTGCTGCGCGAGCCGCTGCTGCCGGGAGGGACAGCGGCCGGGGCGTTCGGCGGGATGAGCGCGCGCGGCATCACCATCTACGGCAAGACCGGCACCGCCGACAAAGAGCCCGACGGGAGGGAGCCATCGTGGTTCATCAGCTACGGCAGGAAGAACGGCCGGACCTATGCAGTGGTTGTCGCCGTGCAGGATCGCAACGGCCAGTTCGCCGGGACGATCAACGCCCCGATGGCGCGCAGGATGTTCGAAGCGCTCGATGGCTACGGATACTTCGCCGCGAGCGCGCCGGCCGCCAGCACGCCGGTGAAGAAGAAAAAATAGAGGAAGGGCCTCGGGACAGGAGAGGGGCATATTATTTACCGATTCAACCAATGAAACGTTCCGTCGCTTTTCCCATACTCGCCCTGCTGGTGATCGCCATCACCGCCGTGGCGAACCTCGCCGTTTACCAGGCGGGGCTCGAATGGTTCGTCCAGCGGCCGTCGCTCTTCGTCGTCGCGCGGAACGTCGGCGCGGTGGCGCTGGTGCTGTTCGGCGGCTGGGCGCTGCTGCCGTCGGCGGGACGGAAGCGGAGCGCCGAGACGCTGCTGCTGGTGGCGGCGACGCTCTTCGGGATCGGGCTGGCGGTGCAGTTCCGTCTGGGGCACGACGCGCCTCGCCAGCTCTCGAACGATCAGATCGTCGAGCTGCGCGATTCGGTGCGGCGTACGCTGCCGGGTGCCGCCGAGGATTCTCTTCGCCGCGCCGCGTCGCGTCTGGTGCGGAGCCGCAACGGCGTGCTGCGCCGGGAGTTCGAGGCGTCCCGTATCGATACGCGGCTTGCGCGCTCGCTCGAGCGTGCCTATGGCTCCACCCCCGACACGCGTCAGATCCTCGATCAGCGGGAGGAGGCTCCCAGCGACAACCCGTTGTTCCGGTTCCTTCCGGTGATCGCGGCGCTGCTGACTGCCGGCGCGGTGGCGCGCTTCAATCTTGCGACCATCCTCTCGGCGCGCTGGCGGACGGTCGGCCTGTACGGGAGCATCGCCGTCTGCATTCTGACGCTCATCTACCTGATATCGACCGGGGGAGTCCGTGGGGCGAACTTCGCGCCGCAGGAGCTTCTGAAGCTCTCGCTGCCGGTCGCCTGGGCGGGGCTGCTGATCCATTACCGCGGGGCGTTCAGGCCGGAGACGCGTGAGCGCTTCACGCGATCCCCTCTGGCCCTCTGGCTCTATGTTCTGCTGCTGCTCAGCTCTCCGCTTCTCGTATTCATTCTGGTGCGCGACTTCGGGCAGTTCTTCGTGATCAGCATCGCGCAGACGCTGCTGCTGGCGTACTTCACCCGGAGCGCCCTCTACGTCGTCCTGTTCGTCGCCGGCCTGCTGGCCTCGAGCGCCATCCTCGTCGGGAGCACGGTCTTCGGCGATGGGGGAACGGTGCTGGTGGTGGTTGGGATCGTGGTGGCGGCCGTGCTGGCTATCGCCGCGCTGGAGCGCTTCCGCCGTCGCGATGCGCTCTGGACATCGGCGTCGCTGGTGCTTACCGGCTACGTGGCCGTGGCGCTCCTCGCCGTGCAGCTTCCGTTCGTCGGGCGTATCCTCGCCACGCCGCGCGAGCGGTTCCTCCTCTGGGCCGATCTGTTTGCCCGTCACGACAACGCCCACTGGTGGGATCGCGCGCAGCAGGTTGTGGAGGCGCTCTACGCCTTCGACGCGGGGGGGATGATCGGCCACGGGCTCGGCTACGGCACCCCGTTTCTGATCCCGAAGTCTGCCTCCGATTTCATCTTCGCCGCGATAGGGGAGGAGCTTGGGTTTGCCGGCGGCGCTATGGTCATCATCTCCTTCGCCGCGCTGGTGGCGATCGGCCTGCGCATAGCGCGCGAGCTTGGCGGCGACTCCTTCGCGGCGCTGCTGGTGACGGGCTACATCTTCCTGATCGTCTCGCAGGCGTTCGTGCATATCACCGGCACGATGAACATCCTCCCGATGACCGGCATCACGCTCCCACTCGTCTCTAGCGGTATGAGCTCCCTCGTCGTCTCCTGGGCCATCGTCGGGCTGATACTCGGCATCTCGGCGCGTGAGGCGAATGCCGGGGAGCGCCTGGTGATCGTCAGGCCGGAGCGGAGCTAGCGCATGATCGGGTGACTTTTCATTGCGGCTCTTCGGCTGCGCTCAGGGTGTGGGAAATCAGAGATCGTTGCATGATGGCGACATGGCTCGGGGAGATGAAGGGAATGAGGCTGGAGCATCCTGATGAGAGGGTGCTTAGTCATTTGACCGTTGTTGTGCTGCGGCGCGGGGTGAAAGAGCGTGGTTCAAGATCGCCATGATCGGTGGAATTTCTTGTATGCGGTGAACGGAGGCCGGCGCGGAGATCTTCTCCGCGCCCGCGGTCAGTTCGGCGGCAAGTTCAAGCCGATATCTCCGTATGAATTCCTTCGGGTGATATCCCCGAGCGATTATTTTTTTCGTCCGGTTAAACGCGGGCGCCGTGTGAGAATCCATACCGGCATATTCCCAATGGATTTTTTATTACGGAGGCTGTCATGCGTATGAACTCGTTGAAACTCGCTGCCGCATCGTTTATCCTGTTGGTTGGTGCAAGCTCCTGGGCCAGCAGCCAGACTTCGCCATCGCTCTCCCGCGATCAGCTCTCGCTGGAGCGTGGCAGCATGCGGATCGTGGAGCTGGAGCGGACCAGCAGCGATCAGTACAGCTATCTGGTGTTCGACTTCGAGGCAAAGACCGTGACGCTTGTGAAGGTGAACCTCCGCTCCTCCTATACGCCGCTCGAAGTGACGGTCAAGAAGATGAATTGATGGGGATGATGAAGGAAATGATGGAAATGCGACGATGGGGATTATCCATCGTTATGATATGATGAGCATGCGGGCGCTTCGTTCATGGGGCGCCCGCGTCGTTGCCGGCCCAATCGGGTAATTTATTATAGTTCAGGCAGATCCCAATAATGCTCGTAGGGAGCCATGGCATGTTCAAATTCGGGGGGTCCATGAAGCGGAGCGCCGATAACGGCATGGATGAATTCCTCCGGGGGCAGATAGCGATGTACCTCGATATAATGCAGGATCATCACCGGCGCCACATAGATCACGCCCGCTCCCGGTATTCGGAGATTCATATTCTCCGACACTCTTCGTTCCGCGCAAAGCTCACAGTTGTGGAGCCCCATCGCAACCACGGGCTGCCAGGACCGCTGGGATTCGATATGCTCCGCGAGCCTCGCCATGACCATCAGCGGGACTTCACCCGTGGGGAAGGGATGGAGATCGTCGAGCCATCCGATCGCCCTGATATCGGGCCCGCTCCCCACCTGACAGCTACGACTCATATCATCGAAATACATGGTCTCGGGATATTGATGATGTTGATCCGCATATGCGTGGAGATTCCGTGATGCACGGGATGCATAAGAACCCGATAATCATACATCGGCGCTGATATATAGTTTTTTCTCTCTCATTTATGAGTGAACGTGCAGCCATATATCATAGAGCGTCTCTCTCATATGGTCCCGCGCAGATACCCCTGCCGCAGCTCCTCGGGAAATCGCTCGATCGCGTAGCGGAGCATCGTCCTCGGCATCGACCGATAATGCTCCCGCAGAAAATTCTCTTCCGCCGCCCGATCGCGGTTGCCGATCTCGCGGAGCATCCACCCGACCGCCTTGTGGATCAGATCTTCCCGGTCGTCGAGCAGCATCGTCGCGATGGCGAACGTTTCGTCGAACTTTCCCTGCTTGATATAATGGGCCGTCGCTATGATGGCGATACGTCGCTCCCAGAGCATCGCCGAGCGCGCCAGCGTCCGGAGCGTCCGTTTGCTCCGTTCGGCAAGATGGCGTCCAACGATCTGCGCGGCCGATGTATCGACCAGATCCCAGTTGTTGACGCGAGCGGTGTTTCCCAGATAGAGATCGTAGATGTTCTTGCGAGTCGCATCGTTCCCCCGGTCGTAGGCATCGATAAGGATCATCAGCGCCACCAGCCGTGCCTCATGCATCTCCGAGCCGAGCAGCTTCTCCGCCTCCTCCAGCGGCAGCCCGCGATAATGCCGGGCGACCTTCCGCGAGGCCGGAACTCTGATCCCGAAAAATCTGTCCCCCTCGCCATACTCTCCCGGCCCCGTCTTGAAATAGCGTTGAAGGAATGCCGCATCCTCGGGGCTCCCAAGCTCTTCCAGATGGGTGTAAACGTCTTCGGCCGTCATCGTTGTTCCATGATTGATTCGTTGCATCCTTATCGCCATCCGGCGGCGGAGGCGATCGCGCCGCATGATACTTTTATTTGATGAGAGCACCTATCGCGCTGATATATCTCCAGTGCGTGATCGGCGGCGCATAAGCCGGGCCAGCCACATGATCCCCATCGCCAGCAGCAGGTGGAACAGGATGCCGGCCGCATCATACGCGGCGTTGGTCCAGAAGCCGAAGCGGAGCGGGTCTGGTCCCCAGAGCGCATCGTAGATCCACTGAATGGATATCACCACCGGCAATGTCATGGCCGCCACGGTTGCTCCGAGCAAGAGGAGATAGCGCATCCACAAACGGTTCGCCGCAAAGCGTGGCAGAAGGATCAGCGCATTGATATAGACGGCCGCCGCCGATCCGGCCACCATAATGCCGGTCGCCAGCATCGCGATGGTGGGGGTTGGATGATGATCGTGCGTCGTGAAGAGCCAGAAGCCATACACACCAAGCCAGAGCGCCGTATGAAGAAGAGCGCGTCGAAGGGGCATGGGGAAGAGGGGAATAAGTTGAATTGCGCCATCCGCCTGGTGCTGACGGCAGGCACGGTCGCTGAGCACTCCACGACGACGCCATCGGGCGGTTTGTTGCAGTGAGCGTCCATGTACTCCGCCGGAGTATCCACCGTGCCCCCACCCCCATTGTTGACACGGCTACCATCCAGGGATAGAGCGCGGGAGGCCCGGGATGCTGGTGGGCACGGGACGCCACAACCTGCTGGTTGCGAGCAGGAGGGAGGCGCAGACGATCGTGCGCCATTATTGGAGCCTCGGCACGTATGTGAAGGCCGATCCTCACCATCAGCTCTTCGTGCTCATACCCCTCGCCCTGGCATGGGTGCCGTGCTAACCTTCAGCTACCCCAATATCGGCCGCGTCGCCTCTCCATTGCTTGCCGTATCGATGCCGTACAGCGTCGTGATCCCCTGGGTGGTGGCCTGCTGCATGGTCACGTATGACTGCTGCTGCGCGTTGACCGCGTTGTGTGCGGCATTGGCGAGCGCCTGTGACGTTGCGGTGAAGAGGTCTCCCATCGCCATCGCGGGAGCATCACCCAGCACCTTCACGTTCGGCTGCGTGAGGGCGTCAGGCACCTGCGCGTTGACGGCCGCCATCGCGACTGTTGTCGCCGGGGAGTCGATTTGGACCCCCGCCTGGGTGAGCGCCGCGTGCAGGAGCGCAAGATTATGTTGGGCGATGGTAGTCTGATGGTGTAGCTCGTTGACCAGCTGCGCCAGCATTGCGTAGTTCTCGGCCAGCGAGGATGTATCGATGCCGCCGGCCGGTGTTGTGCTGATCACAGAATCGGTAATCTGGTCATTGACTGATGTTGGAAACGCCATAATGATTTTCCTTTGTGGTTTGCTGGACTATATCAGGATGGAAATGGAATGTACTGCTTTGAAGCCGTTTACAGAAGAACCCGCCGGCCGATGCACGGCGCGATGCTTCGTCAGGAAAGTCGCTGGTTCCCGGCATGCCGGGGGAGCATTCTGATCGGGATAAGGATATCTGATCGGCCGACGGGGGGCCTCCCCGAGGCTCCGAAGGAGACCAGGGATATTGGGAGTCGTTGATGGCGGTGATCGTGGGATGATGATCGTGCGTCGCGAGGAGCCAGAAGCCATAGAGGCCAAGCCAGAGCGCCGTATGAAGAAGGATGCGTCGAGAGGACATGGGCCTCGAACGAAAAAAGGATGGATCGAGCCTGACCGCTACGCCACCACCCGTGTGGCGGCAGGCGTGCAATGTGGAGCCGGATGATAGGTGACGCCCGCTACGACCGTGCGTCGGGATTTGTTGCGTGGCGGATGACCTGGAGATAACTGGTTGCTGAAAGGAACTTCGTTGCGGACGTGTATCCCGATGTGCCATATATCGTTCAGGGGATGATGGGTAAACCGTTCCGTATACCTCGCACCTACATACATGGCCATTGCTGTATGTAGCATATCATTATAATCGGCAGTCTATATTCGCGGCGTCCCTTCAATTAATCCACCAACCATGGAAATTTATAATGGACGTGCAGAACGATGCGATCGGTGAAGATTCGGCCCGGCACCCAGGGCCGGTAATGCCGGCACGAAAGAAATCTTCCACGAAGAAAGTACTTGGGTTCGGATGCCTGGGGATGGTCGGCCTTCTGGTGATGATGGGCATTGTCGCCGCGATATTCGGGAATAAATCCTCGCGGACGGCATCGAACGGTATTCCAGCCGATACGGTGGCGGCTTCAGTGGAAACGACAGCCGTTGCGGAAAAACTCCCAGTCGCCGACGAGGTGAAAAGTCCGTCGGAGGATGCCACGAGCAGATCGTCGGGGATTGGCAAGAGCCGGAGGGAGATGATGGATGCCCTCGGGGGGATGAAATTCAGCAAGGGCACCCCGATCAACGGCGAGGATAATTATACCGCGCGTCAGGGAACTGTGGTCATACAGCTTCTCGGACCGGAGGAGAATCTGTCCGCTGCATCGATGATCGTTACCATCGCGCCGGGAAAAGAAAAAGATGCCGGCGCTGTTCTTGGCACATTCGCCAATATGTTCGATGAGGACATACGGGGATGGTGTAGCGATATCCTCTCGAATGCATCTGACGGCTCGGTCGATGACTCGAAGAGTTTTTCCAGTCACCGGGCGAGGTTTCAGTTTATGGCGTTGGGCGAAGGCATCTGTGCAGCGACTCTGACGGTTGAGGCGAAGTAGGGTATAGAGCGGCTTGTGGACGAAAAGTGCATCAGGGTACTCATGCTGTGCGGAGGGCACCAAAATGCATATATGGGTATCTTTGTGCATATTTTGTTATGCTATTGCATATGATGGATTGTTTCACATAGATTTGCTATGGCCCTCCGCCGCGCTACTCCTGTGCGGATGTTCTCTCTATCTACCATCTGCCAAACAACAATTCCGGGATATGTTTTCAATCCAAGGAGCATCAAAACAATGGTGGCTATGGTTGGTGGCATTGCTGGCGATGGTGCCAGCAGGTGAAGCTTCCGCCCAACAGGTAGGGTGTACGTTTATGCGGTGCCCCGAGCTCTGGGTCAGGGTACAGGATTCCGCAATGTTCTTTCGTGTGATGGATCGCGATACAATGCCAGCGGACTGGTTCTCGGCGGGGTTCATCCTGTTGATGACCGAGGATTCCACGGGGATTGTCGACTTTACCTTCACCGACTGCCGGCGTAATCGTGAGCTGCTGAGAATCCCTAGCTGGGTATATCAGCGCCGGGTCAATGCGAGCAGCGAGATGATCGGGGCCAACAGCCGAACCGCCGCATTCCCCTTGGTTACGGGGGATACGCTTTCGTTTTATCGTGAAATTAACTGGTATCCGATAAAGCGCGGACAGAACGAACCCAATAATTTCTACTCGCGTGATACGCTCGATTATTCGGTGGAACTGGTGCGCGCACGAGACTTCTCACGTATTGCACTGCTCGACAGCCTTGGCGTTCTGCCGAGCTTTCAGCCGTCGATCCCCCGGCTCTATGGTATGCGCCCGATGGCCGCGCTGGTGAAGTATGTAGTTCCGCCAGAGCTTGCCGGTAGCAGTGACAGCGCGTTTATCCGGCTCGTTCCCCGCGCTCGTGGCGATGGTCAATACGACTTCACACGATGGGATGATGTGACTGTAGGGCTCTCGCACCGCGTTGAAAAACCGTTCTGGCAGCAGCTCAACGATTACATCGGTATGCGTGGAGCTTCTCCGAAGGCACAGCTACAGGAGTTGCAGCGGCTCGAAGAGATCCCTACCGATGCCGGAGCATTGAATGTGGCAATGCGGTCGGGGACAACCAGCGAGGTAACGATCTCGTTCCGTGCTCCTGTGGCTGCTGGCAGAGTGGCCGTCGGCGTCTTCGATGCGACCGGGATGATGGTCTTCTATCCCTATACGGGACCGGCCTCGGCGAGCGAACAGACGGTATCGTATCGGTTCCCGCAGAGTGGAATCTACTTTGTGGCGCTGAGCCATGATGGGATGCTTATCCAGACGAAGAAAATCATCATCAGCAAGTAACGATGGAGACAATAACGTATAGACTCATCATCATGATCGTTATGCTGGGCGGGTGTATAGGCAGTGCCGCATGGGCACGAGGAGAGTATGTCCCCCCGCCCTATGGAGCTGGGCTTGGAGGGATTGGCGGGTGGCTGGAACCCGGCCCGGTGTGGGGATGGACCGATCCATTTTTTGGTGGCGACCCGATGGGCGGTGGCCCAAACACTGGTGGACGGGGCGGCTGGGGACGAGAATATGATCCGGGTGGCGGTTCAGGGGGAGGCTCGGGCGGAGGGTCCGGTGGTGGCTTGGGTGGCGGCTCAGGAAGTGGTTCGGGCGGCGGCACCTACGACGATGACGCAAGTAGCTGCTTCAGAAGAGGGCCTAGTAGTAACGGAGAGAATGGAAACAACGAATACGTATGTTCCTGTCTCTCGTATGGCGGAACGACAGGGATGTTCGTTTACGGATCGTGTACCAGGTGGCTGGGGAAGGGAGATAGCTACAGGGTTTCTGCATGCGATCAGGTAGGGCAGGGCTGCGTATCAATCACATGGTGGCAGAATTAACGTGCTTACGTAAAATTGCTCCCATAAACGAAAAAACCGCAAGCTCTTTCGAACTCGCGGTTTTCTGTGGGCGATGTAGGACTTGAACCTACGACCTCTTCGATGTGAACGAAGCGCGCTAACCAACTGTGCCAATCGCCCGTACAGGGAGTGCAAATCTACGATCTTGAAGCCGGGGACGCAAGAGGCGGGGCGTATCTTTTTTCATCGATCCCCACAAACCCGCCGCGTTGGTTCCCCCGGATGTCGGTCAGAGCCGGAGCCTCGCCTGCTTGACGATCATATTGATCTGCTCCCGGATCTGCTCCCCCGGCTCCAGCGCCTTCGCCTCGCGGAGGTAGCGCTTGGCTCCCTCGTTGTTGCGGGAGCGGAGGTCGAGCTGCGCCATCATCAGCAGCGCCGTGGCGCGCTCATCCACCGAACGGAACCGGTTGGTCTCGAGCGCCGTCTTGAAGCCGGTGCGCGCCCCCTTCAGGTTGTTCGACTGCGCCTCGACCATCCCCTGGAAGAAATAGTAGTAGGTCTTCGAATAGGGGTTGAGCTTCTCGGGACGCTTGACCGCGCCGAGTTTCTGGCGGGCGAGATCGAGGTTGTTCGCCATCAGCGCCTGCGAGATCTCCAGAAGCTGGTTCATCCGCCACCAGAGATACAGGAACCCGAGGCCGACCGCGGTCAGCAGGCCGCCGATGATCCACCACTGAAACGCCAGCAGCGTCAGGCCGAGCAGCGTGACCACTGCGATGATTGCGAGGATTACTTTGGGATTGAGCATAGATAAGAGCTGACTTGAAACTGTCGCGATACGTCAACGGCCCCCGGCGCCGAACAGATCCGCCCGAGGCCGGCGGTCCGTCATTTTACGATCTTCGAGACGGCCTTGAACTCCGGGATATCGGCGCGGCCCATCATCTCGAACAGCGCCATCTCGACCGACGTCGTGTCGATCCCGTGCCGCGCGATCTTCTCGATCGCCAGCCGGTGGTTCCCCTCGACGCGCGAGCCTGTCGCATCGACTGCCACCTCCACGGTGTAGCCGAGATTGCGCAGATCCATCGCCGTCTGGTAGACGCAGACGTGGCTTTCGACGCCGCAGAGGATCACCGATTGCCGTCCGCTGGTCTCCAGCTGCTGCATGAAGTGGAGATCGCCGCAGGCCGAGAAGCTGATCTTCTCGATCGGACGATACCATTCACCCATCGCCTCGGCGACCGGCCCGACTGTCGGTCCGAGCCCCTTGGAATACTGTTCGGTGACGAGCATCGGCACCCCGAGCTCGCGCGCGCCGGCGACGAGCCTGAGGATCTGGTTCAGCACCTCCTGGTTGCGGTCGATGGCCGGGAGCATGCGCTCCTGTACGTCGATGACGACGAGCAAGGCAGAGTCACGTTCGAGCATAGCGGTTCAGGGAAGTTGTTCAAAGAGAACAAACTTACGGATTTGGATGCGATCCCATCACGTTCTCCCGCCGACGGCGGCGCGCGGTTTACTATTGTTAACGGTTGAGGGAGCCCCGGGGGGCGGTCCATCGGCACACCATATCATCCTGTATCGTCCGAACCATCACCGATCCGCTCCCGCTGTGCCGATCTTCCCCCTCTGTCGCCGGGCTGGGCAATGCCTTCAGAGGTGGGGCGATTGTCAATCCGCGCATGCCGAACCGGCCTCCGCATCGGAAGCTTCGCCGCGTGGAGCGCGGCGTCCAGGGGGGCGGAATGGCGCTGGTCCCTGCAATACGGCTCCCGCTATCCCCGTCGCTGACGCACGGCTCTTCGGATCATACTTCCATCCGAAAAACAGTATCTTGCCCGGCATACAGGAGCAGATGATGGTGCGCTCGCGGGCTTCCGCAGGCGCATGGCTCATCCGCCGGAAGTCTTTCCTTCCATATCCGGTCGCTTCCCGGCTTCACCGGAGCTCTGTCCGTCGTACACGTCTGAACCCTACCGGGGCGCACACCGATCCGTCCCGGCCCGCCGTGGCGTCAACGGCCGGCGCATTCCTCTTTCCAGCATTCACTGCGCGCAGCACTCATCTGCGAACAAATCGGCACGCTACCCATTACCAGGTCAACGATCCGGCCGCACGGCTTTCGGGATCGGTGCCGGATCATGGCGCGGGCTGCCGGTCGGTTCGATATCTGCGGCCCGACAACCCACAAGGGATGAATCGATGCAAGAAGCAACAGCATACCTGACAGTACTGGTCACGCTCGGGCTTGTGGTGACGCGCCCACGGATCGGGCCCGTGTTCCGGATAACCCCGGCGATCTCCGCCGTGGCGGGGGTGCTCTTCATGTTCGGGCTCGGCATCGTCAAGCCGCATCACTGGGTGATGGCCGTGACGAACCTCTGGAGTCCGTTCGTGGCGCTGGTGGCGATCATGGTGATAACCGAGGTGGCGCGGCGCGCGGGGCTGCTGGAGTGGTGGGCCTCGATCATCGAAGCGCGGGCCACGTCCACTTCGCGCCTGCTGCTGCTGGTGTTCGGGCTCGGCGTGCTCACCTCCACGGCGTTCAACAACGATGCCGCCATTCTCCTGCTCACGCCGGTGGTGGTGGCGCTCGTGCAGCATCGCTATCCGGGGCGCCCGGACATGGTTCCGCTTTTTGCCTTCGCGATCTTTCTGTCGGCCGGGGTGGCGGCGCTGCCGGTATCCAACCCGATGAACATGGTGGTGGCGGAGTTCCTGCATATCGGCTTCAACGAGTATGCCCGCCATATGATCCCGGTGGCGATCGCCGGATGGGCAATCGCATTCGTTCTGCTGCGGCTGGTCTTCGCCCGTCAGATCGCGGTGCCGATCAAGGTCATCGCCACCAGCGTCCCCCGCTCAACCAGAGTGCAGCGCATGATGATGGTGCTGCTGTTCTGCGTGCTGGTCTCGTATCCGCTCTTCGGATCGATGGGATGGCCGGTGTGGGCGGTCGCCGGAGCCGGGGCGCTCTTCTCGTTCGTGCTGGCACGGGGGGAGATGAAGATCAACCCGTCGGAGCTGCTCCGCACGGGAGTATCGTGGGAGACGCTGGTCTTTCTGCTGGCGGTGCTGATGATGTCGTTCGGGCTGCGCGATGTGGGGCTGGTCGATCGTCTGGCCGCGCTCTACCGGGAGTCCGGCTTCGTGATGGTCGGCGTCGCCTCGGCGATTGGGTCGGCGCTGCTGAACAATCATCCGATGTCGCATCTCAATATGATGGCGCTGGAGACGGTGACGCCGACCAGTAATCTCGGGGTGTTCGCCGCGCTGGTGGGGGGCGACCTCGGCCCGCGCCTGCTGCCGATGGGATCGCTCGCCGGGCTGATCTGGATCGAGATGCTTCGGCGCTCCGGTGTGGATATCAGCGTGGGACGCTTCGCGCTGATCGGACTGATCATCGCCGTGCCGACCATCGCCGCCTCGCTGCTGATCCTGTCGCTGTATAGTTTCTAGAGCCTGATATGCATTGCGCCGTGCGATGTGGCCGGGCCGCGGATGCACGCCACGCCGGACTCCATTGCTGGGCCGGAGTTTTACTCCGGTCCTCCGCATGGCCTGCCAACGTTTCGGTATGCATCCTGACGTCGCGCTGAAATCCGGCCTGTCGCGCAACGCCGCCGGACGATCTGGAGGATAGGGGATTTCTCCGGCGTCGCGTTCCGGGCGGCTGTGGGTGAATTCCTTCGTGAATTCCTTCCGGCAGATTTCCACCTCATTTTCTCGCCGCGCGATAGTTCAGTCTCATCGCTCCCCATCAGGCTTATCCGATGATCGCCATCCGCCGAACCTCCGCATCCGCATGATGGTTCTGCACGCGCGGCGGATGGATCGTATCATGATCGGCATCGTCTGTTTCTACCGCCGGGGCATCCGGCGGAGCCCATCGCATCACTGCTTCCAGCGACGTTTCAACCGCATCTCCCGATCGACTGCATCGGCACCGCTGCCGGGCATCCGGCGGGCGCTCCTGATAATTCCGCATATCCGGTCCGGCACATCTCTGCCGCGATCGATGACCGGGAGCATCGGCTTCCGTACGCCGATGGCGACGGGGGAGGCGGAGCCGTGCTCGCGCTGGCAGCCGGGGCGACGATGGACGAAGCGATTAAACTCCTGGGTTCCGATGCGATCCCATCGCGTTATCCGGCGGCGTATGAACAGGATGGTTGCGGCGGCGCTCCGTAGCGATATGTAATCATCCCCCGGCCCCGCGCAACCCGCCGTGGGGCGGAGCGTAGGGGAGCCAACTCATAACAATTCGCATAACAGCATCGAGGATAATCATGATAACGCTATCACGTACACTGCATTGCGCACTCGGCACACTGATGACCGCCGGGGCGCTTCTGGCGATCCCATCGACGGCGGGGGCGCAGAGCGTCTACGCCGGCCTGAGCTTTCTCACCGGCTATCCGCATGGGGAGTTCAAGCAGAATGTCGATCACGCCGGCTTCGGCGGCGAGGGGCATGTGGGCTATCACTTCGGGGCGGTGCCGCTTGTGCTCGGCGCGGAGATCGGCGTGATGAGCTATGGAAGCAACACGCGCCGCGAGCCGTTCAGCACCACCATCCCCGACGTCACGGTGTCGGTCGAGACGAGCCATAACATCGCCCACGGCAATCTCTTCCTCCGCCTGCAGCCCGATGAGGGGGTCGTCAGGCCATACGCCGAGGGAGTGCTCGGCACCAACTATTTCTTCACGCAGACCACCATTCAGAACAGCGACTGGAACTCCGGCGAACATGACAACTCCATCGCCAGCACCACCAACCAGGACGACTGGGGGCTGATGTACGGCGTCGGCGCCGGTCTGATGGTGCGCGTGTTCGATAACGACGACGCTCCGGTGCGCGATATCGCCGAGAGGGAGACCACCGGCATCGCCACGGGGTTCGTCACCCTCGGGTTCCGCTATCTGTACGGCGGGAAGGCGGAGTATCTGACCAACGGCTCCATTCGCCGGAACAACGGAACGGTGACCTACGATGTGACCTCCTCACGCACCGATCTCCTGACCGGCCAGCTCGGGTTCGAGGTGCGGTTCTGAGACGAACGGCGATGATGGTGCGGACGAATCGATAGCGACGACAGGGAGATCGGACGGGGAGGGCCCATGATCCGGTGAACGCGGGAGATGCCACGGGGCTGTCTCCATGATATGATGGCAGGGACGGGCCGATCGACGAGGATCTCCTTCCGGGACGGGGGCACCGGATGCGGGGGCATGTAAACAATTTGTTTGCATGCCCTCTCTTTTTGCTCCGTAACTTTCCGGTCAATGTATCTGTCGGCGGATCATCCGCACGGGACGATCGGCCGGCTCATCCTCTATCCCCAGCAGGCATACTCATGGAGCAGAATCGTTTACTCCAGCTTCTCAATACACGGGTACTTCTTTTCGATGGGGCCACCGGCACATCGCTCCAGCAGCAGGAACTGACCGCCGAGGATTTCGGTGGTCCCGAGCTCGAGGGCTGCAACGAGTACCTCTGCATCTCCAGGCCCGATGCCGTCAGGAAAGTGCATCATGACTTCCTGAAGGCCGGGGCGGATATCATCGAGACCAACTCGTTCGGCTCGGCCTCGGTGGTGCTTGCCGAGTACGATATCCCGGAGAAAGCCTACGAGCTGAGCCGGCTTTCGGCGGAGATAGCGCGCGCCTGCGCCGATGAGTATTCCACCCCCGAATGGCCCCGCTTCGTCGCCGGATCGATCGGTCCGACAACCAAGCTCGTCTCGCTCGGCCAGATCGATTTCGATGTGATGGCCCGGGCGTTCGAGGAGCAGATCGCGGGGCTCGTCGACGGCGGCGCCGACCTGCTCTGCATCGAGACATGCCAGGATACGCTGCAGATCAAGGCTGCGCTCTACGGGGCGATGGAATATTTCGAGAAGAGCGGCAACCGCGTCCCGATCATCGTCTCGGTGACGATCGAGACCACCGGCACGATGCTGATGGGGACGGAGATCGCCGCGGCGGTGACGGTGCTGGAGCCCTACGATATCGTGACGGTGATCGGCATGAACTGCGCCACCGGACCGAAGGAGATGGAGGAGAACCTCCGCTACATCTGCACGAACTCCCCGAAGCCGGTCTTTGTGATGCCGAACGCCGGCATCCCGGAGAATATCGGCGGCCATGCCCACTATCACCTCACCCCCGAGGAGATGGTGACCTGGATGGAGAAGTTCATCGGCGAGTTCGGCGTCTCGGTGATCGGCGGATGCTGCGGCACCACGCCCGAGCATATCGCTGCGCTGCGCGGCCTTATCGACAGGATCGATCGCGCCGACCGGCAGTGGGAGTATACGCCGTCGGTCAGCTCCATCTACAGCATCGTGCCGATGCACGTCGATCCCGCGCCGCTGCTGGTGGGGGAGCGCTGCAACGCCAACGGCTCGAAGAAGTTCCGCGATCTGCTGGCGGCGGAGAACTACGACGCGATGGTCTCGATGGCGAAGGAGCAGATCAAGGAGGGGGCGCATGTGCTCGACGTCTGCGTGGCGTATGTGGGACGGGATGAGGTGCGCGATATGGTCGAGGTGATGCGGCGGTTCAACACCCAGGTGGCGCTGCCGCTGATGATCGACTCCACCGAGATCGTGGTGATCGAGGCCGCGCTGAAGCTCTGCGCCGGACGTGCCATCATCAACTCGATCAACTTCGAGGATGGGACCGAGAAGGCAGGGCAGATCCTGAGGCTCGCCAGGCGCTTCGGCGCCGCGGTGGTTGCGCTGTCGATCGACGAGGAGGGGCAGGCCTACGGCTTCGAGCAGAAGGTCGCGATCGCCAAGCGGATACGCGACTACGCCGTCGATGTGCATGGCCTCCGCGAGGACGACCTGATCTTCGACGCGCTCACCTTCCCGCTCGGCGCCGGCACCGAGGATCTGCGCGACAGCGGCATCAACACGCTCAACGCGATCCGCGAGATCAAGCGGATCATGCCGCGCGCCAAGACCATTCTGGGGCTCAGCAACTGTTCGTTCGGTCTGTCGCCGATCACCCGGCAGGTCGTCAACTCGGTGTTCCTGCATCACGCCGTCGCCGCCGGACTCGATATGGCGATCGTCCATGCCTCGAAGATCCTTCCGCTCTATCGCCTCGATGAGAAGGGGGCCGAGATCGCGCGCCAGCTCGTGTTCGATGAGCGGCAGTTCGAGATGGTGAGCGATTAACCGGCGCGCACGTCATGGCGATCGTGAGCGCCGGGCTGGAGCGATTCATCTTCATCCCGGCGCCTCCGTTGCTGCCATCGAGGATCAGAACTCGATATGGACTTCGTCGCGTGATTTCTTGATGGCGAGCAGATAGTAGATCACCAGTGCGAGCCCCCCCATGAGCAGCGCCATGGCGGGGACCACCCCTTCGTTGAGGTCGAAGAAATCGGCCAGCACCAGCCCCCCGAGCAGGCCCCCCCCGACGAACGCTCCGATCAATCCCCATTTCAGCGCCGAAAGGGGATCGCGTGCCCGCCGCTCCTGCTTGCGCGAGCCGGGGATCATTCCCCGTTCGATCATCGTCATCTTCTGCTGGTGCGAGTTCTCGAGGAATTTCCACAGGATCACCGCGATGGCGACGAACAATGTGATGGGGACGAGCAGTTCCGCATCATGCATGATATAAGCTCCAGGTAATGTTGAGAGTAACGCTGTCGTTTTGCCGACGATGGCCCTGCCGGGCGGAGTTGCCGGCATGCGATCGTTCGTTGTCTGGTGGCTTAGACTTCAGCGCTCGGGAAATTGTTTCCGGGTGCCCCCGCCGGTTCCGGCTGAAACAATCGTTCCCCGCCGGGAGTCTAAGCCCGGACGATGGAGAAGCGACCGGCGGCCATGCAGGAGAATGAGATCATCACGCGAGTGCTCGCGGGGGAGACGCGCGCGTTCGCGCTGCTGGTGGACCGGCACAAGGAGAAGGCGATGGCGCTTGCGGTCAGAATGCTGGGGAACAGAGAGGATGCCGAGGAGGCGCTGCAGGACGCGTTCATCCGGGCATTCCGCTCGCTGGCCCGCTTCGAACAAAAGGCGAAATTCTCGACATGGCTCTATCGGATCGTCTTCAATGTCTGTTATTCGGTGCTGCGCGTACGCGGTCCCGTTGTGTTTGAGTCCGAGCCGGAATACGTTCCGGAGCGTTTCGTCGAATCCGATCGTCCCGATACACTCTGCGAGGGAGCCGAGCTTCAGAAGATCGTCCATGAGGCGATCGATGCCCTTCCCTCCGCCTACGGAACGGTCTTCACGCTCTATATGGTCAATGAGATGAGCTACGATGAGATAGCCGAGACCACGGGGCTGCCGATCAATACCGTTAAAACGCGGATCTTCCGGGGGCGCGCCCTGCTTCGTTCGGCGGTTGCCGGACGGTTCAACGACGCGGCGGCGGACGATCTGATGGTAAAGGAGAAACGATGATGGAGCATCTGACACGGAACGACTTCTGCGAATATATCGACGGCACGCTCGATCCCGAGCGCCGGCGCCTGGTGGACGCGCATATCGAAGGCTGCGAGCGATGCGCCGGGGAGCTCCGTCTGTCCGATGCCATCGAGCGTGCGGCCGGGATGCCGCCGGTGTCGGTGTCGCCGGAGTTCACCGATGCGGTGATGATGAAGATCCTTGCGGCACGGCCGGAGAGTGCAGCCCCGCGACCGGCACAGCCGGCACGGCGACGATTTGCGCTCCCCGTGGCAGTCGGCCTGGGATACCTTACGATCCTCGTCATCGTCGGTATGGGAGCCGGTGCTCCCGAGGGGAGCGGTGGGGATGGGGGATGGATCGGGGAGAGCATCGGGTTCGTGACGCGGCACGCGGCGCTCTTCACGTCGCTCCTCTCCCGGAAGCTCTCCGGCGGGGAGGGGGGAGTGCTCACTCTGGCGCTGATGACCATGATCGGCATCGCCGCGATCGACAGCCTGATCGGGAAAAAGACCCCGCGCGGACGAACCTGAGGCCAGGCCTGAATCCACGCGGGCGTGGCCCCATAGAACGCGGAGGGATCATGATGCGTCATGCGCTGGCGGGGATCGCTCCCGCCAGCGCCACCCTGTCTCTGTCTGCTCCGTTCGGCAGAACCATATGCCGGCGGAGTCTTTTGCCCTGAAATGACCGCCGCCTGCCTTCACCCTGATCGATACGTCACGCCGCCGCCGCTTATCTCCCCGTCTCCGTAATCAGCAAATCATCGTTCCGTGTCCATTCGCGCGGCGTGCCCGGCGGGAGCGTGTCCGTAACATAGCCGATACGCCGCCATTCTCTCCATCCTCCCGGCCCGATGCCGCGTACATTCTTCCCGGTAAATTCTCATTGAGACCTCGATATAGAACGGGTGAATATCCGGTATGATTTATGGATCTACCGGTCATATATGATGGAGAATCGCCGGAGGTGGGTGTGAGGGGAGGGCCGCCCGCATGAATCATTCGGAGCGTGCGGGCAGTGGCGGATATAGGGCGATCCAGCCATCCGCATCACTGTCATCCGCGGCATTTATGCGGCAGTAAAATGCGGCATGATAACGCGATGGATGACCGCGCACGAATTCCAACAAAAAATCAATGGAATTCATACAGTAATGATTCAGGAGCAGTTCCGGATTATATCGGTACAGAGCAGCGTGCTCATCCGGTGGTAGCTCGGCTCGATATTATGGAAGTGTGTTGAGTATATCATGAAGGCCTGCCCGCGGTGTATTCGTCCGTTGTGTGACTACGACATCAGCCGACCGATCGGTCTATATGATATCAGCTATATCGAGCTTGTGAGTCTGCTATGTTGTTTTCAGCAGAATGCTTCCTGTATGAGTTTTTTACGGGTAGTGTGCGATACCGACTGATATGCAACGAAGTACAGGGGAGCGAATATTGTGTTCGTTCCGGAGCTTCCGCGACATTTTTACCTCCCATCGGGTCTTTACTCTTACAGGGATTCTTTTTTCGATACCGATGCCCCATTGTGTAGAGCATACGTAGCTGTTGTTCGGACGCTGCCATGGCTTTGCCAAATACTGTCGGTGATGAAAGAAAATCCAGTGCGTGACGAGCATATGCTGTGCTTCGGTGCGCACATCACTACTGTATGCAACGTTCCAGATCCTATTACCATCGAGGAGACCATTGTATGTCGCGACTCTGCCGGTACCTCCTTCCACTCTTATTGCTCCTGAGCTTCGTGGCGCACGAAGTGCGCGCTCAGGAGTCCAATAAGTACAAAAATTTCCCGGTGCCCTTCGGGCCGACCAACACCGGACGTGACTTCTGGATGGCCT
>Ga0164241_10000379_pt1 | contig 87209 bp, 76 predicted proteins | sample OricomyardsoilBY_FD_108780 | JGI IMG/M metagenome (GOLD analysis project Ga0164241, IMG submission 108780) | Backyard soil microbial communities from Emeryville, California, USA - Original compost - Back yard soil (BY) | ecosystem: Environmental > Terrestrial > Soil > Unclassified | place: USA... | reverse complement strand
TCGGCCAGGTCGACGTTCGAGCCTTCCAGCGCGCCGGCCGAGGTCGCGCCGCGACCGCCGCTGCCCGCCGTGCCCATCGCGGCCGTGCCAGAGTCGCGCGTCTCGATCCACAAGTTCTGACCAGCGCGGCCGAGGCCGTCGTTGGAGCGGAACTTGGCGACCGCGAGCTGCGCCATGGCGATCTTCTGGCCGTTCGTGTACAGGCCTTGAACCACGCCCGTACCGTCGATGGCGACGCCGGAGAAATCACCCGACGCATAACCGTCTTGCGATTGGCTCGAGACGTTGGATTTACCGGCAAACTGCGTGGTGCCGTCCAGGCCGGTGCCGCCGTCGGCGATCGCAGTGCCGAAGTTGAGGGCGATGGTTTGACCCGCCGTCGCGCCGATGAAGTCGACGGTGACGGGCACGGTCTCGGTGAAGGTGTCGAGCGCGCCGTTGGTGGTGAACGCCAGCGTGCCGCTGCCAATCTCCGCGTTCTGGCCCGCGACGCCGCCCGTCACGTCAGCGCCGTCCGTCAAGACGTGGTAGTCCCACGAGTTGGCGACGGTGTCCGACTTGCGGAAGTACACGTCGGCCGTGTGACCATTGCCGAGCGAGTCGTAGATGGTCATCGTGGTGGAGAAGTTGGCCGTATTGGCCGGGTTCTGCGGATCCCATGGGTTCGCGGCGATGACGGGCGGACCCGCCGAGCCTGCCGTGGACAGCGCGACCGCGGCCGAGTCGAGGTTGGCGGTGATCTCGAGACCCTGGGTGGCGCGCGCCGGCAAAGCTGCCGTCGGAGCCATGATGTCCGAGATGGAGGCGTCGAACGTGCCGTCGGCGTTGGCCCTGTAGCCCTGGACCTTGAGGCCCGCGGGGTTGGTCAAGGCGCCGTCCTGGTCGATCTTGAACGTGCCAGCGCGGGTGTAGAAGTTCGACGTCAGGCCGTCGACCGTGCCCTTGACGACGAAGAAGCCGTCGCCGTTCAGCGCGACGTCGGTAGAGACGCCGGTGTTTTGCAGCGTGCCCTGGGTGAACATCTGTTGAATGTCACCCACGCGGACGCCCGAGCCCGGCATGGACGTAGACGTCCCGGCGAGGATCGAGTGACCAAGCACGTCTTCGAACAAGGCGCGCTGGGCTTTGAAGCCCGTGGTGTTCACGTTCGCGATGTTGTCGCCAACCACGCCTAGGGCCTCGCCCTCGGCGCGAAGGCCAGATACGCCCGAATACATTGCTCTCAGAACCATGGAGCCCTCCTAAAAAAGGCTTATTTTGTTACGGTGTTTGGGGTGGAGATTCGACCCGGAGAAGGTCGGATACTGGTGCACTTACGCCGTTCGACAGATGTAGAACGGGGTAACCTTTGTCGAAAGCAACACCGGTGATGGTGCCGCTCGTTTCTTGGGAGGTGACGACGGTGCCGCCATCCTTGTCGGTCGCCTTGAGGGCGATGGCGTAGGTGCCCTTGGGCATCACCAAGCCGTCGTCGCTGCGACCATCCCAAGTGACGCGGGTGATGCCCGCGTTGCGCCCGCCGAGGTCGAGCGTTCGCACGACCTTGCCGTTGGCGTCTTGAATCTGAATCGAGGTCTGGTCCGATTCGCGGTCCTGCGTGAACGCCAAGGGCACGCCGATGCCAGAGCCGTCGCTGGTGACGAGTGAGCCTTTGACGGTCGCGACCTGCCCGACCATGTTGACGACGTTGGAGTTCGCCATCCCTTGGTTTTGCAGCATCATCTGGTTGAGCTTGTCGTTCACGCCCATCGACTGCTCGAGCGACGAGAACTGCGCGAGCTCGGCCACGAAGGCAGAGTTGTCTTGCGGCTTGAGCGGATCCTGATTCTTGAGCTGCGCCACCAGCAGCTTGAGAAAGGCGTCGCGGCCCATGGCAGGGTTGCTGCCGAGCGCGCTCGTGAGGCCTTGGGCCGCGCTGGTGGTGGTGTTGTTTACGGGGGCGACCATTGGATTAACCGATCAGGGTCAGGCGCTTGTGTTTGCGTTTCGGGTCCGTCTCGGGCTTCTGTTCGGTGCCTGGGTTGGCGCCGGGCTTTTGTCCCGAGGGGCTCAGGCGACGTTGTGCAAGGACGGTGCCGACTTCGGAGGCCTGCACCACGTTCAGTGATTGGACGGTGATGCCGGCCCCTTCCAGGGCCTGCTGCAGCAGGCGCGCGTCGGGCAGCACCGAGCTGACCAAGTGCTGATTTTCCATGCCGATCACGACGCTCAGGGCGCCGTCTTTTCGGTCCAAAGTGACCTCCAATTCGCCCAGCGCACCGCCGTCGATGCGCAGCACCATGCGCTCGGGCGCCTTCGGATCCACCGGCGCGCCCCCCGCCGCCATCGCAGAAGGCGTGGCAGGTGTCAGATCTCCGGCGCTCGGGTGCCAAGCGCTCGTCGGCGCGTTGGCGCTGGGCGGCGGCAGCGTCTGCGCGCGGGTCACTTGTTGGGCGAGCGCCACCCACAGCGCCGCCGCCGCTTCGCCGTCCCGATCGTGGCGCGTCTCGTCGCGCTCCAGCACGCGCGGAGCGCCGTTCAAGCCGCCGGCCGAGGCGCCGCCGCTGTTCATTTGTCCGACTCCGTGCGGCGAAAGCGCAGAGAAGAGAGCTCGTCCTCCAAGCGGCGCTCGACGCGCTGGGCGGTGCTGTTCTCTTGCTTCTGAATGCGCGAAGACAAAAGCTCTACCTTCTTCAGATCGGTGCGCGCCACCATGACCGCCCCTTGCGCCTTGCGGGTCTCGACCTGCGCGCGCTCGGCCTCCACGCGCGCCTTCTCCAGATGCAGGCGTCGGTTGGCCAGCCACTCGTTGGCTTCGATCCAATTTTTGGCGCTGAGGGCCTCTTCCTCGGCCAGCTTGAGCCGAATCTCGGAGGCCTTCGCGAGCTCGAGCTTCTTCTGCTCTTCGGCCGACAGCGCGCGGGCCTCGGCCGCGCGGGTGCCGGCGAGCTGCTGGACGCGCTTGTCGAGCTCCTTCTCGCGCAGCGTAACGACCTTTTCGATGCGGGTACGACGTGGGCTCATTTACGACCCCCTCGAGCTTGTGGTTGGTGTTGAGCGAGCGCGGCCAGTTGGGCCAGGCTGCGCAGGCTGTCTTCGATGCGCGAACCGTCGGTCACCTTCTGGCGCAAGAAACCGTCGATGTGCGGCTGGGCCGCGACCGAGAGGTCGACGCGCGGGTCACTGCCGGCCACGTAGGCGCCGACTTGAATCAGGTCCTGCGCGTCGCGATAGGTAGAGAGCATGTCGCGCACGTTGGCCGCGTTGCGCATCACGGCCTCGGGCGCGATCTCGGGGGCCAGGCGCGAGATGCTGGCCAGCACGTCGACCGCGGGGAAGTGCCCCTTCTCGGCCAACCCGCGCGACAGCACGATGTGGCCATCCAAGATGCTGCGCACCGCGTCGGCGATGGGGTCCGACAAGTCGTCGCCTTCGACCAGCACGGTGTACAAGGCGGTGATGACGCCCGCGCCAGGACCGGTGCCGGCGCGCTCGAGCAGGCGCGGCAAGGCCGCGAACACGCTGGGCGGATAGCCCTTGGTTGCGGGCGGCTCGCCCGCCGCTAGCGCCGCTTCGCGCATGGCCATGGCGTAGCGAGTGACGGAGTCCATCACCAAGAGCACGCTCTTGCCCTGGCTGCGGAAGTACTCGGCGATCGCGGTGGCCGACTCGGCGCCACGCGCGCGCACCAGCGGCGGCATGTCGCTCGTCGCGGCCACGACGACGCTCTTGGCCAAGCCCTCCGGGCCGAGCGAAGTACGGATGAAGTCGTTCAGCTCGCGCCCGCGCTCACCGATCAGGCCGACCACGTTCACGTCGGCCTGCGAAGTGCGGCAGATCATCCCGAGCAGCGTGCTCTTGCCGACACCGGCGCCGGCGAAGATACCCATGCGCTGGCCCACGCCCAGCGGCAGCATCGCGTCGATGACGCGCACCCCCGTGGACAGCTGCCGGTCGATCGGGCGGCGACCGAAGGCGGGCGGCGGGGCCGCGTTCATCGGCATCACGCGCTCGGGCTCGATCGCGGGGCCGCCGTCGAGCGGGCGGCCGAACGAGTCGACGACGCGACCGAGCAGCCCGAACGAAACCGGTACGGTGGCGCCCCGGGCCAGCCGAACCGCGCGAGCTCCAGGGCGGATACCCACGAGCGGCCCGAGCGGAGTGGTGAGCAGCCGCCCTCCGCGAAAGCCCACGACCTCGACCTCGAGCTTGGAGCCCGAGGCGTCGCTCACGCTGATGGTGTCGCCGACGGCGGCGTTGATGCCGCCCACTTCGACGATGAGTCCCACTACCTCCGACACCACCCCCTCGGGGTTGTGCACAGCCGCCGTCTGACAACGCTCGATGAGCCGGTCCAGCACGGCGCCGGTCGTTGCAAGCACTAGGCCGCGCGGAGCCGCCCTCGACGCTACTCGACGGGCTGCGAATCCGGCCGCAGGGCATGCAGCAACGTCGCCAGGCGCGTCTCCACGGACTCGTCGACTTGGCCCAAATCGGTTTCGACCAGACAAGCGTGGTCAGGCAGCTGCGCCTCCACCCGCACTTCGGCGCGCGAGCCGCGGTCGAGCAGCCGCTGCTCGAGGGCCGTCCGCTGGCCCTCGAAGCCCTGGCCCAGGCGAATCACCACGCGGTCGTGCTTACCGAGCGCGTCCAGGCCCTCCCGCACGAGGTCGAACACGAGCTGCGGATGCAGGCTGATTTCCCGGGCGATCACCCGCCGGGCGATCACCGCGGCAAGCTCCGCCAATTGGCTGGCGGTCTGCTCGAACACGCGTTGACGCTCTTGAATCAACAGCTCCACGGCCTCTTCGAAGGCGTGGCTGAGCTCCGCGTCCACGATGGCCACGGCCGCCGCCGGGATCGACGTGAGCGGCCCTGGCTCGCTCGGAGCGAACGCCTCGGGCGGCGGCATCGTCGGCGCGCGCGGCGTCCCCGCCTCGGAGGCGCGCGGCGCTCCGGCTTCGGACGGGCGCAGAGAACGCCGCTCTTGCTGCGGCATTTCGCCGAGCTCTTGGCGGACCGCTTCCACGAACTCCGACGGCAGGCGCGGCGGTTTCAGCGATGGCGATGGCGCCTCGCGCTTGGCCTGCGAGCGCTGAGCCGCCGGGAGCCAGCTGGGTTGGCGCCGCGCGACCGCGGGGACCTGAGCAAACTTGGCGCGGCGGGGGGCTTCGGGCATCGGCTCCGCTTCAAACCATCGCATTGGCGTTGTTCTCGAGTGAAATCGTGCCCTCGGCGTCGAGCCGGAGCGCTACTTCCACGATCTCGCGTTGGGCCGCTTCCACGTCCGAAAGCCGAACGCCGCCCATGATTTCCATGTCTTCTTTGATGCGCTCGGCGGCGCGCTTGGACATGCTGTTGAAAATGTGAGTCTTGAGCACCTCGGAGGCCGTTTTCAGCGCCATGGTGAGGCGCTCGACGGGCACCGACTCGAGCAGCGAGCGCAGCGCCCGCGCGTCCAAGGCGTTCAAATCCTCGAACGTGTACATGGCCTTGCGGATCTCGCCGGCCAGCTCGGAGTTGCCTTCTTCGATGGTGCCGAGCAGCTGCTCGCCCGTCTCGCGCCCCAGGCGCCGGACGAGAGCGGCCGAACGCGCGATGCCGTTGACCTCCATCACGCCGCCGGTTTGGGCCACCGGGAGCTCGGCCGACAAGGCCGTAGCGACGTCTTCCAGCAAGCTGGCGGGCACTTCGCTCATGGTGCCCAAACGCTCGAGAATGGCGGCCCGCGAAGCCTCGGGCAGGGCCTCGAGCACGCGCGCGGCTTTCTCGTTGTCCAGCTGCGACAAGATCGCAGCCACCAGCTGCGGGTGCTCGTTCTCCATCACCGAAGCCAGAGCCCCGGGCTCGGCCTGCGCCAGCCGCTCGAGCGCGGTGGCCTCGGTTTCGAGGAAGATTTCTTGCGCAGCGGGCTCACCGAGCGCGGTTCCAGCCAACTTGCGGAGGTAACGCATGCCGCCCTTGGGCACCGCCACCGCGCTGCGGCTCTTGTCGATGAACTCGGCGTACAGCCCGTCCAGCGAGCTGGTGGGCACGGCGCGCAACCCCGCGGCCGCGTCGCGCAGCTTCTTGACGTCCTCGGCATCCATCTCGGCCAAGATCGGTCCTGCCGTCGCTTCATCGAGCGATAGCAGCATCAACACGGCTTTCTGGGGTCCGGTGAGCGCCGAGGGTTGCATTCCGCCTCCCGGACCCTTGCGATTTACGTGCCGTGCTCACGCCGCCGACGAGGCGGGCAAGGCGGCCGGTTGCTCGCTGAGCCAGGCCTTGAGGACTACGGCCGCGGTAGCAGGATCCTTAGAGGCCAGCTCGAGGGCATGGGCGCGAATTTCTCCAGCGACCTCGGGCTCTTCCAGCAGGCGCTGCCGCTCGGCGGGCGGTAGGGCCGCGGCAGCCGCCGCGCGCTCGGCGCCAGAGCCCAGCTCGCCCAGCACCGCCAGCGGATCGACCAGGGCCGGCGCCTCCGGGAGCGGCAAGGGCTTCTTGGTCCGGAAGACCAGCACCAAGGTGCCCAGCACGAGCACCAGGGCTCCCGCCGCCATCGCGTAGGGTAGCCAAGGCTTGCCGGTGAAGAAGCTGGGGGGCCCCGCCACGTCGTCCGTGTCGAGCCGGGCAAACTGCGTGGCCTGCACGGTCACGGTGTCGCCGCGCTCGAGGTTGAAGCCGACCGCGCGTTTCACGGTTTCTTCGAGCGATTTGACCTCTTCCGCCGGGATGGCGACGAAAGCGCCCTTCTTGTTGTAGCGGCCGTTGAGCAGCACGGCCACGCTCAAGCGGCGAATGTCGCCGGCGGGCGTGAGGGTTTTCTGAACGACTTTCTGCACTTCCCAGTTGCGGGTTTGGCTCCGCACCGCGCCGCCACCGCCGCCGGCGGGCTTCTCTTCGGCCACCGGTCCCTCGCCTTGGGCGTCGGGTAGGTTGGTCTTGGCGCCCGGAACCCCGGCCACGCCCGCGTCGCCGTTGGCCAGGCCCTCTTCGACCTTGTGCTCGCTGCGCAGCGCGGTCTTGGTCGGCTCGTAGAGCTCTTCGGTCTTTTCGCGGGCCGCGTTGTCCAGCCACAGGTTGACGCGCACGTCGGCGTTGCCGGGGCCGAGCACCCGCTCGAGCTGGGCCTGGGCGTCGCTCTCCAGCTGGCCCGCCATCACCCGCGCCTGCTCGGCGTTCAGGTCGGCCAAATCTCCGCCACCTTGGGTGTCAGAAGTTGGACGGTGGAGGGTCACACCCTCGGTGCTCACCACCGACACGCGATCCTTGCTCAAGGTCGGCACCGCCGCCGCTACCAGGTGGACCACCGCCGCGACCTCTTTGCGGCTGAAATTGTGCGAATTCTGCAGCTTCACGACCACGGAGGCCGAAGCGCTCTCTTCGCGGGCGGCAAACAGACGGCGCTCCGGCAAAACCAGGTGAACGCGCGCGGATTTGACGCCGTCGATGCTCATCACGCTGCGGGCCAGCTCGCCCTCCAGAGCTCGGCGCAGGTTCACCTGCTGCTCGAATTCGGTCGCGCCAATCTTGGAGCGGTCGAAGATCTCGAAACCGACGCTGCCACCGTGAGGCAAGCCGGCCGACGCCAGCTCCAGGCGCAAGCCCGGAATACGCTCCTCGGGCACCAATATTTGGGCGCCGCCCGCCTCGATTCGATAAGGAACTTGAGCAGTTTTGAGCTTTTCGACGATGGCCGAGGCATCTTCGGTCGCAAGCTCGCTGTACAGGGTGCCGTAGGTCTCACGGGTGCTGAGCACGCTGATCGCCATCACGCCCACGAGCACGCCAGCCATCACGACCACGAGCGCGACGCGCTTGGGCGTCGGCAGGCCCGCCCAGAAGTCTGTCAGTTGCTTGAGGAATGCTCGCGCCTTTTCCGGCATTTTTGGCTATTTCCGACCTTAAATTTGCATCCGCCACAGCTCGTAGAACGCGTCGATGACCTTGTTTCGGACGCTGCCTACCAGCTTGAGCTCGATATCTGCTTGGCTAAGCGCAAGCATCGTGCCGTGAATGTCGTCGGTAGCTCCGGCCGCAAACGCCTCGCCGGCCGCCTGGCCCTGATTGATCTTTTGGTTGGCCGTGGCCGCGGCCGTGGCCAGCATTTCTCCGAATAAATCTGCCCCTTCGCCCGGAACCTTGCTGGTTTGGACGGGCGCGGCCTCGCTCTGGGGTAAAACCAGCGGCAGCGTCGGAGTGGCAGCGACGGGCGCCATCTTCAGCGACCGATGGAGATGGCGCTCTTGGCCATCGCCTTGACGCTCTCAATCGAAGTGACGCCCGCCTCGTAGGCCCGCGAAGCGGTGATCATGTTCACCATCTCCTCGACCGCGTTCACGTTCGGGTATTCGACGTAGCCGGTCGCGTTCGCGTCGGGGTGGCCAGGCTCGTAGACCATCATCCCGGGGCGCTCGTCGGCCTTGATTTGCTGGACGTGGACCAGTGAAACGCCAGCGTCGGCGCCCACGACGCCCTGCTCGCGATCCAGCGGAATGGCCTGGAAAACTGGGTCTAGCCGCTTGTACGGCCCGCCCCCTTCGACCTGCGTCGTGCGCGCGTTGGCCAGGTTGGAAGCGATGGTGTTCATGCGGATGCGCTCGGCCCCAAGGCCCGAGGACGCGACTTCTAAAGCACTGAAAACACCCAACATTTACTCATCCTCCTTTGGCGTCGGTAGCCGCGTAGCGCAGTTGCGAGAGCTCCGCGGAGGCGACAGCAGACACGACATCGTAACGAAGTTGGTTGGCGGCGACCTTGGCCGCTTCGCGGTCGAGCGACACGTAGTTCCCATCGTTGCCGGCCCCCGCCGAAAGATCCTCGAAAATGCGCCCGTCGAGGGCGGCCGCGTCGGCGTTGGGCGTTTGAAAGTGCGCGCTGTTGGTGCGCTGCATGGCCACGTTCAACGCCGAGTCGAAGGACTCGACGTTGTCGACCCGGCGCAGATCGTGCGGGTGGAACCCGGGAGTGTCTACGTGTGCGACGTTCGACGACAGCACGGTGTGCCGCTCGAGGTGGTAGTCGAGCGCGGCGTGCAGGGAGCCAACGGCGCTGAAGAGGTCGGACATCGCGGAAGTCCTTCAGCACGACGCATGCCAAATCTTTTTTCTCAAGGGTGCGCGGTAGTCTCCGTTCACCTACGACGAAGCCACCGGGAGGCCCTGGGGTAATCGCAACCCAGGGGGGTCTCGAGCGACTCTCGGCTTCGACCACGCCTTTTCCGACGATCCTGAGGTCTTTCTCAGTCTGGGTCAGCGAGGGCCTGGGGTAGCGGCGACCCGGCACCCGGGTAGGCGCATGTAACCCTGCGACTTCGTTAACCTCCGCGCCGTTCAGCGGCCGGCCGGAGAAAGCCGGCGAGCGCCAAGTAAACGACGCTCGATCGACCGGTGTTCTGACGCTTGGCCCAACCATTGCTTAGGGACCCGCTGTCTTCGAGGAGGAACCCAGACCATGTATGACAGCCAAGCGCCCGCAGCCGACCTTGTGAGTGAGACCGCCGCGTTCAACGAGTTCAGCGCGATGGAATCACCCTCGGGGGTGATAATGGCGGCGGAGCTTGCCGACGACAGCGACGACAGCGACAACGAGGGCCCGCTCGCCCTCGAGCCTGCGCCGCTGCCCGCGGCGCCGGAGCCCGTTACCTTGCCCGGGAGCATGCAGGGCGTGATTGGTCTGTCCGAGTCCCTCGTCGAAGTCTACCGCGTCATCGATCGCGTCGCCGACACCACCTGCACCATCCTCATCACGGGTGAGTCGGGCACGGGCAAAGAGCTCGTGGCGCGCGCCGTCCACCGCGCCAGCCCGCGCAACAGCAAGGCCTTCGTGGCCGTCAACTGCGGCGCCATCCCGGAGGCCTTGTTGGAGAGTGAGCTGTTCGGCCACGCTCGCGGCGCCTTCACGGGCGCTCACACCAACAAGATCGGTCGCATCGCGCTGGCCGAGGGCGGCACCTTGTTCCTCGACGAAATCGGCGAGATGCCCATGTCTCTACAGGTGAAGCTGCTGCGCGTGCTGCAAGCTCGCGAATACTCGCCCGTCGGCGACAACCGCACGCTCAAGGCTGACGTGCGCATCGTGGCCGCCACCAACGTGAACCTGGAGCAGGCGGTCCAAGCGGGCACGTTTCGCGAAGATCTGTACTACCGCCTCAACGTGATTCACCTCACGGTGCCGGCGCTGCGCGAGCGCCCCGAAGACGTGCCGCTCTTGGTGCAACACTTCTTGAAGAAGGCCAAAGAGCGCGTGGGGCGCACCACCATCGCCGGCGTCTCGCGCGCCGCCGCGCAAATCCTCGCCGACTACCAGTGGCCCGGTAACGTGCGCGAGCTCGAGAACACGGTCGAGCGCGCGGTCTTGCTCTGCCAGACCGCGCTCATCGAGCCCAAAGATTTGCCCCAGCGCCTGTGCGGCCTCGGCGTCGAAAAGCGCATGTCGCCTCGCCTGCCCGATCTTGGCTTGGATCTACGCAACGCGGTCGAGTCGTTCGAGAATCAACTCATTCGTCAGGCGCTCGAGCGGACGAAGTGGAACAAGAAGCAAGCGGCTTCGCTGCTCGGCTTGAACCGCACCACGCTCGTCGAAATGCTCAAACGCAAGCGCATCAACCCCCGCGCCGCCTGAGCGTCGCCAGATCCGCCGCGAGCCGCGGGACAGTCGCGCCGACTCTTGCCGCGCAACCGGGGGTCTTCGAGCTCGAGACTCGAAGCCGGTTCGGAGCCGAACAGACTTCGCCCGCGCGATCACCCCTTTCGAATCCAAAAATCAGTTCGCTAGCACGCCTCTTCACGTCGAAAGAGTCAGTTCGCTACCGAACTGACTTTTCAGAACCGGAAGGCCTCTTCTGTCGAAAGAGCAAGTTCGCTACCGAACTGACTTTTCAGAACCGGAAGGCCTCTTCACGTCGAAAGAGTCAGTTCGCTACCGAACTGACTGAGGGTGCTCTGCCGCCGCTAGAAGCGTTGGCGCGCAAGTTGCTGGAGCGGGGCCGTGAAGATTTGGTTGCCGCTGGCCGCCGCCACTCTGGCGTCGCTCGCGATGGCGCACGAAGCGAAGGCGGAAGAGCTGCTGATGGACGGCAACTTCGGGCTCGGCACGGGCATCGAAGGCGGCGATCCGGGTAACGGTATCAGCTGGCGGCGCGCGCGGCTGCGCGTGTTGGGCGGCGTCGACCTGCGCAGTGACGAGGGCCCGGCGGACGCGCTGGGTCTGCGCGCGTTCGTCGAGGTCGAGAAGAGGGCAAGCCTAGGCGCGGAGGTGCGCTACGAGCGCTGGATGGCCAGAAATTTCGGCGTTTGGGCGGGCCTGACCGGCACCGTCGCGCCCGAGACGCTGTTCGGCGGGAGCTTTGGCTGCACCGCCATCATTCCTTTCGGCAAGAAGGTAGGCTTGTTCATCGAGCCTTCTTTTCATGCTCTGCCCCTCGGTAGTGACACGCCGGGCGATGGCATCTTGATCTGGGGCCTGCTCTCGGCGGGCGTGAGGTTTGGCCTATGAGGCGCTGGCTCTGGCTGCTTCTGCCGTTGACGATACCGTTCAGCGCGCCCATGGCCTGCGGCGGCGATGGTTGCCTGCGCAACAGTGATTGCGCTAGCGACAGCACGTGCGTCGCCGGTCAGTGCGAGCTGAAGAGCCCGCCCACCGCCAGCGGCGGCGAAGGGGGCGAAGATTCGACGCCCGTCACGGCCGGAAGCGCAGGAACTGCCGGAAACGGCGGCACCAGCGCGGGCAGCAGCGGTTCAGCGGGCAGCGGCGGCGTCTCCGGCGGCGCAGGCAGCGGCGGGAACGCAGGCTCGATGGCGGGCACCGAAAGCCAAGCCGGCGGCGAGAACGTCGCGGGCGCGAGCGGCGACGCGGGCGCGGCCGGCGTGGGCGGCGACGCGGGCATCGGCGCGGGCGGCGAGAGCGGAGCGGGCGGAGCGGGTGGCGACGCGAGCGGTGGTGCGGACGGCAGCGCCGGCGGCGCGCTCTGAGCCAAACCGCTGACGCTGGCGAGTGACGCTATTGACGCGGCAAGCGCCTCGATTTGGCCCTGGAACCTACAAATTCCTGGGCGCCTTCCGCTTCCTTTCGGCGCCTGGCGCGCTCTCGCGAGCGGCACGACTCCTGCTTAGTAAGCGACACATGTTCCGAGCCCTGAACATCGCCGCGACGGGAATGGCCGCCCAGGAAACGAACCTGGAAGCCATTTCGCACAATATCGCCAACGGTAACACCGTCGGTTACAAGAAAGAGCGCATCGATTTTCAGGATCTGCTCTACCAGACCGTGCGCCAAGCCGGCACGCCGACGGGCCCCACCACGACGTCGCCCACGGGGCTTCAAATCGGCACGGGCGTGCGCGTCGTCAGCACCTCACGCATGTTCCAGCAGGGCACCATCCTGCAGACCGGCAATCAACTCGACGTCGCGATCGAGGGCAACGGCTTCTTCGTAATCCAGCAGCACGACGGGACCCCCGCTTACTCGCGCAACGGCGCGCTGAGGACCGACGGCGACGGCCGCGTCGTCAACTCCGAGGGCTTCCCGCTCGAGCCGCCGATCACCATCCCGCCCGAAGCGACCAACGTGGCCATCGCGGCCAATGGCATGGTGTCCGTCACCTTGCCGGGTCAAACCACGCCCAGCGACATCGGGCAGATCCAGCTCGCCAGCTTCGTCAATCCGGCAGGTTTACAGGCCATTGGTCACAACCTTTTGACCGCCACGCGCGCCAGCGGTGAGCCTCAAGTGGGCGAGCCGGCCGCCGACGGACGCGGCGGGCTGATGCAGGGCGCGGTGGAGCAGTCCAACGTCGACATCGTCGAAGAGATGATCGGCATGATCAGCGCCCAGCGCTCGTACGAGATCAACTCCAAGGTCATCACCACGGCCGACGACATGCTGCGCGCCGCTTCGCAGATGAAGTGATGGCCATGAGCACGCTCACCCTCCGCAAGCTGAGCCGCGCCTGCGCGCCGCTGCTCGCCGCGCTGTGCTGCCTGAGCGCGACGGCCCGCGCCGACGAAGCGCACGTCGTGCGCGGCGCGCAAGTTCACCTGTCCGACGTCGTGAGCGACTTGCCGGCCGGCGTCCCCGACTTGGAGATCGGCGCCGCGCCGCCTCCGGGCAGCACGCGCACCTTCGCCAAGAGCGAGATTCAAGGCGCCGCCGACAAGAGCGGCGTGAGCCTGCGCTCCGTCAAGCTGCCGAGCGCGGTGCGGGTCACGAGCGCGGCCAAGCGCTGGAGCACCGAAGACTTGGCGAGCGCCGCGCTCCCCACTTTGCAGCAAACCCTGCCCGTCGGCGTCACCGTCAAGCGGGCCCGCGCGCTGGCCAAGGCCGTCACTTCGCCGAGCGCCAACGTCACCGCCGTCCGCGTGCCCCGCCTGCCCCGGCGCGCTGGGGAGCACCTGACCACGGCCATCATCGAGCTTTCCAACGACGGCCAGATCGTGGCGCGCGTGCCCTTTCAGCTCTCGCTCGACATCGGCAGCGCCGCCGCCCTCCCCGCGGTGACCAAAGGCAGCCGCGTGCAGCTGATGATCGAGAGCGGCCCCGCCCGGATCACCGCCACCGCCGTCGCGCTGAGCGACGGCGAGCTCGGCGACACCTTGCAGTTTCGCGTGGCGACGACGCACAAGATCCTGTTCGGCAAGGTCGAAGACGCGACGCTGGCGAGGGTCGTCCAATGAAGGGCGCGCTGGCCTTCTTGCTGATGGCCGTCACGCTGGGCGCGTGCGGGCCCAATCACATTGCGCCCTTCACGGCGCGCGAGCGCAACTACAAGGCCGGTGAGTACGCCGCCACCCAAGAGCAGAACAAGCCCAGCACCGGCTCGATCTACAGCGAAGCCCAGTCGGGCTACCTGGAAGACACCCGCGCGCTTCGGGTCGGCGACATCGTGCTCGTGCGCATCAACGAAAAGGCCGACGCCCAGGGCGGCGCCACCACCAACCTTTCGAAGGAGACGCATCGCTCGGCCGGCGTCGACTCGCTCTTGGGCCTGGTCCCCGCCATTCAGAAGGCCTACCCGAACATCGACCCCAAGCAGCTGCTCGAGATGGCGTCGAGCTTCGACTTCGCGGGCGCAGGTAAGACCCAGCGCGCGGGCACGTTGAACGCGACCATCGGCGTCAAGGTCAAGCAAGAGCTGCCGAACGGCGACCTGTTCGTCGAGGGCACCAAGGTCGTGATGATCAACTACGAAGAGCAGCACCTGTACATTTCCGGTGTCATTCGCCCGCCCGACATCGCGCCCGACAACTCCGTCGACTCTGCGCTCATCGCCGATGCCCGCGTCGAATTCACCGGCCGCGGTGACATCGACGATCAAGTCGAGCGCGGCTGGCTCACCAAAATCCTCGACGCCGTCAACCCGTTCTGATGACCACCCTCCTCCGTACCGTCAAACTTTCGACGCTGCTCGTCACGCTCGTGGCGCTGCTGCTGGTGCTGCTCACGCCCGGCCACGCCAAGGCCGACAAGGTGCGCGACTTGGTGGACGTGGTGGGCGCACGCGAAAACCAGCTCGTTGGCTACGGGGTGGTCACCGGCCTGAACGGCACCGGCGACGACGTGGCGTCGCCCTTCGCGACGCAGTCGCTGCGCGCTCTGCTCCGGCGCCTGGGCGTGCAGGTAGACTCGCGGCAAATTCGCCTCAAGAACGTGGCCGCGGTGATCGTGACCGCCAACATCCCCGCCTTCGCCCGCAACGGCTCCAAGCTCGATATCGTCGTCTCGTCGATGGGCAACGCCAAGAGCCTGCGCGGTGGAGTACTGATTCAAACGCCGCTGCGCGGCGCCAATCGCCTGACCTACGCGGTCGGCCAAGGTCCGCTCGTCCTCGGGGGGTTCTCCGCGTCCGGCGGCTCCGGCAGCTCGGTGCAAGAGAACATCACCACCACCGCTCGCATCCCCAACGGGGCGCTCATCGAGCGAGAGATCAAGACGACCTTCGCGGTCGAAGGCAAAGTCACGCTCGCGCTCCGCGCGCCGAATTTCGACACCGCCCAGCGCATCTGCGAAGGCCTGAACAAGGCCATGGGCGAAGGGACGGCGCGCCCGCTGGACGGCGGCTCCATCGAGGTCAAGGCCCCGAGCGAGCTCAAGAACACGCCGGTCGAGCTGGTATCCAAGCTGGGCGACATCGACGTCGAGCCGGGCAGCTTGGCGCGCGTGGTATTGAACGAGCGCACCGGCACCATCGTGGCCGGCGGCGACGGGCGTCTCTCGCCGGTCGCGATTGCCCAAGGTGGCATCACCATCTCGGTGAAAGAGAGCAAAGAGGTGTCACAGCCCGGCATCCTGTCTCGCGGTACCACCGCCCAGGTCGATCGCACCGACATCGAGGCCGCCGAGCAAAAGCCGCCCGCCCTCACCTACGTGAACGGCGCCGCGTCGCTGGCCGAGGTGGCCCAAGCCCTCTCCACCTTCGGCGTCACGCCCCGCGAGCTCGGGAGCATCTTGCAAGCACTCAAGGCGGCTGGCGCGCTACGTGCAGAGGTCATCGTCCAATGACGCTTCCTATCGCTGGTCTGGGCGCGCTCGGCAACGTGGGCGCGGTCAAGCCCGAAGCACCGGTCGACCCCAAGGCGCTGAAGGCGGCCAAAGATTTCGAAGCCATTTTTCTGCGCACCCTCCTCAGCTCGCTCGAGAAGACGACTTCGATCAGCGGCGGGGGCAAGCTGAACACCGGCCAGAGCACCTACGGCTCGATGGTCGTCGGCGCGCTGGCCGACAACATCTCGGCCAGCGGCGGCATCGGCCTCGCCGACATCGTCGCCAAGAGCCTCGGCGCTCACGCCCCGCAAGTTTCTCCGGAGCCTAAACCTTCGAAATAACTGAATTTTACGACCACCTTGCCCTCACCGCTATTTTTCCCTCAAGCCCCTCCAGTCCGAACCGTTCACTCGGATGACGACCTATGCGCGGACATCACGCGCACTTGGAGGCATGAATGAAAGGTATCACCGGCAACCCGGTTCTCGACGCTTACGGACGGATGGCGGTCAAGCCCGTAGGGGCAGCCCGTCCGGTCGATGCGCTCGAGTCGGGTGGCAGTGTGTCGGGCGCCAGCACCCCCGCAGCAGAAGTGACGATTTCTTCGAACGCGAGGGACATGGCGGCCGGCGGTCGCTTCGACGCCGAAAAGGTCGAAGCGCTGAAGAGCAGCATCGCGGAAGGAAAGTTCAAAGTCGATTCCCAGAACGTGGCACGTCGCATGCTCGATGCATTGGGCTGATCTCCTAGCTCACGAGCATTGCGCATTGCCCGAGCCGCGGGACGAAGGTTGAGGTCACCGTGCAGGCAGACGCGCAAAAACAAGAACTGAAGGCGACCCTAGACGAGCTCGAGTCGCTCCATCGCGACGAGAATCTAGCTCTGCGCCGCTTGGCCCGAGATCAGCTCGACGAGCTGACCGATCGCAAGCTCGCGCTCTGGGAGCGGCTACGCATCGCCAGCGCCGCGCTTCCGCCGGGCCCCGACGAACGAGCGTCACTCGAGCGCATTCGCCGCGCCGCGTTGGCGAACCAGATCTTACTGCACCACGCACGCGACGCCGTCCGGACCATCTTGCAGACGGCCAGCGGTCAAGCGCTCAACACCCCCAACAACCGCCCCAGCGCCGTGCAAGACGGCCTGCGCGTGGACTTTAGGGGCTGATCCATGGGCTCTCTGTCGCAACTTCTGTACACGGCACGTGATTCGCTGACCGCGCAGTCCTACGGCCTGAGCGTCACCGGCCAGAACATCACGAACGTCAACACGCCTGGCTACGTCAAGCGGGATCCGCTGCTCGAGTCGCACGCGCTCGGCACGTCGACGACCGGCACCGTGACCGCCACCGGCCTGCGCCGCGCCACCGACATCTACATCGAGCGGCGCGAGCTCACGGCCCGCGGCGCGGCGGCCGCGACCTCCGAGCAAGACAAACAGCTGGCGTCGGTCGAAGCCCTGTTCAACGACCTGGGCGCCACCGGCATGGGCTCCGCGCTGGACGGCCTGTTCTCGTCCTTCTCGGCGCTAGCCGCGAACCCCAACGACCCGACCGCGCGCCAGGCCGTGCTGGGGGCCGCCGGCGCGTTGGCGGATCGCGCCAACGCCATGGCGGGCTCCTTGGCCGATGCCAAGAACGAGCTCTTACAGCAGGCCCAAGAGACGACGGCCGAAATCAACAAGCGCGCGCAGAGCGTCGCCCAGCTGAACCAGCGCATCGTGCTGGCCGAAAACCAGGGCGAAGACGCCGCCGATCTCAAAGATCAGCGCAACAACCTGCTGCTGGGCCTGTCCGAGCTGGTCGACATCCGAGCCATCCCCGACGACAAGGGGAGCATCATGGTGCAGGCCGCGGGCACCACGCTCGTGGAGGGCACCGAGGCGCGAGCGTTCTCCATCGATCTGCACGCCGACGGCTCGCTCAAGCTGAGCAGCACCAGCGTGGGCGGCAGCGGCACCAACAACGAGGTCACGCAATTTTTGACCGGCGGCAAGCTCGCTGGCATCAAAGAAGCGCGCGACGTCGACCTGTTCGACGTGTCCAGCCGCTTCGACAAGCTGGTCTTCGACGTAGCCAACGCCGTGAACGCTCAGCACGCGGCCGGCTACGGCCAAGACGGCGTGACGGGGCGCAACCTGTTCGACGTCGGGGCCATCCCGACGGACGCCGCGCGCAACCTGCGTTTGAGCGCGTCCGTGGCCGGCAACACGGCCGCCATCGCCGCCTCGGGCGATCTGCTGACCCTGCCCGGCGGCTCCGACAACGCGGTGGCGCTGGCCGACATCTTCAATACGCCGCTGTCGGGCGGCCGCACCGCCGCCCAGTCGTACGGTGACATCGTGGGCTCCATCGGCTCGAAAAAATCGGCGTTGGAGCAGTCGGTCGAGACGCAACAGGCCATCAAAGAGCAGGTGCAGGCCATGCGCGAGGCCGTGAGCGGCGTCTCGCTCGACGAAGAGATGGTGGCCCTGACCCGATACCAGCGCGCTTACCAGGCGGCAGGCCGCGTGCTGGCGACCGTGGACGAGCTCATGCAAGATCTGATCAACCGAGTGGGCCGATGAGAGTCACCGAAGGCATGAAGTATTCGCAGGTTCTGTCGAACCTGGCGAACATTACGTCACAGCACGCCAAGGCCTCGCAAGAGGCGGCCACCGGCGTGCGCATCGGCAAACCTTCCGATGATCCCATCGCCGCCGCCGAGCTAGCGCGGCTGAGCGCCAGCTCGAGCCAAACCAAGGCTCACCTGTCGACCATCAACACCGTGCGCGGTGACGCCGAGCTCACCGAGTCGACCTTGGACGGCGCAGCCGACATCTTTACGCGCTTGAAAGAGATCGCGCTGCAAGCCTCCAACGGAGAGCTCTCGGCCGACGACCGCAAGACGATGAGCGTGGAGGTGGCGGGCCTCAAAGACAGCTTGCTTCAGCTGGCCAACGCGCGCGGCACGCGCGGTTACTTGTTCTCCGGCAGCCAGGTGGCGACGGCCGCCTTCGATCCGACCGGCGTCTTTCAGGGCGACGACGCAGCTCACGTCGTGCAGATCGGCAACAGCAGCCCCACCGCCGTGAGCACCAGCGGCGCCGAAGCCTTCGTGGTCGCGGGCGGGCGCAACGTGTTCAGCGACTTGCAGAGCCTGGCCACCGCGCTGAGCGCCAACGATCTCGGCGCCATCCGGCAGTCCATCGACGACGTGGGTGCTTCGCAGACGCAGCTGATGAACGCCCGCGCGCGCTCGGGCATGGTCCTGAGCAAGCTCGACGCCAGCGAGAGCGTGCTAAGCTCGCTAGACACCGAGCAGCAGAAGCGCGCCCAGATCGGCGCCGCCGATCCGTACGAGAGCTACACCCGCGTCACCAGCCTCGCGCAGTCGCTCGAGCGCGCCATCTCGGTCTCTCGACAGATCCTCGAGCTCGGCGGCAGCAACCGGTTCTGAGGCAGGGCCGGCCACGTCACGCTCGGGCGGCGGCGCCCCAGTATCTCTGCCGCTCGGGCTTCTGCCCTGCTACCGAAGCTGTCAAAACCTCGTTCGCACGAGGTTTTTGGCGTAGGTCGGCGCGGCCGGGCTACTATGCCCGCATGCTCATCATTGCTCGGCGCAAAGGACAGCGCATCCTGCTTGGAGACGACGTGGAAGTGGTCGTGACCGAGCTGTCCAAGGGTGTGGTGAAGCTGGGCATCGTAGCGCCCACCACGCTCAGCATTTTGCGCGGCGAGACGCGAGACATCGCCGACGCCAACCGGGCCGCCGCCGGCACCTCGCTCGACCAACTCCCGGGCGCCAAACCTGCCAAGGATTGACGCACGCGGACGGCTCAGAACATCGCCAGCACGATCTTGCCGCCGTCCACGCTCAGGTCGAGGCGCGCACGAATCTTGGGCAGCGCGCTCACCTCGACGGGGGTCAGCGCCGTCGAACGCACGTGTTCGTTCACCACGCCGCTCGGCCCTTTTGCCGTGTTCACTGGGCTCGTCAGGTTGTTACAAATCTCCGAGGTGGCGAGCAGGGCATCTTCGCTGGGCTCGTTGTCCTGCAACTGCCGCAAGGCCTCCTCGCGCGGAACCGCCAAGAGCCCCGCCCCCAGCAGTAACGCCGCCCGGAGATCGGTGATGATGGCGCCGCGCTCGCGGCCCTCGTCGTCCAGCAGCTTGCACAGCAGCGCGCCCTGCAGGCTCTCGAGCGGCACAGGCGCCGCTTCCTCGAGCGGCGGCGGCGCCTCGAGCAGCGTACGCAGGCAGTCGCTGACGCTGAGCAGCGTGGGCAACGCCAAGACGGGCAATGGCTGCTCACCCGCGATCGAGCGCGCCAGGTCCTCGAGCGATTGAGGCCTCCCCGGTGCGGCCTCCGCCGCCCGCGCGGGCGCCTCGGCCGGACCGCGCGCGGCGAGCCCCGGCGAAGCCTGAGTGGCGGCGAAGCCGGGATTCTCCGCGAGCGCCCCCGCCAAGGGCGCAGCGCCCGCCTCTGCCGCCGAAAACGCCGGCGGCGGCTCGCTGCGTCGACGCTGAGCGCGGCCGCCGCGGGGCGGCCTCAGGTTCGGCTGAGCGATGCCGCTCTGCGCCGCTTCCAGAGCCACTACGCGGTCGCGAAGGCGCGCGTGAGAGGCGCGCAACACGGCCAGCTCGGCCCGCAGCTCGCTCACGGCTCTCACCAAGTCGGCCTGTTCGGGCTCGATGGGCGCATGCGGGCGTGGCGCATGACCGATATCGGCGGCCGGCACCCAATCACCATCGTTGACCTCGAACGCGCGATCCTCGTCCACGCGCGGGCTGCGCATGAGCTGGGCGGCCCCGCTCGCCAGCAGTTGGCCCTCCTCGCTGCGGCGCAGCAACGCCAAGATTGGATCGGTCCCCTCGACCCTCGAGAGGCGGGGCTGAAAGACGTCGCGATCCACCGCCTCGAGCCGGGTCAGCTCGAGCACCCAGCGCCCGCCACGGCAAACCAGCCGCGTCGGCGTCGACTTACTCAAGACGTCGGTCGACAGGCTCATTCAGGCCGATGAACGGACCGAGCCCAAAGATCCTTAGGGGCCGCGAATGGCCAAGTCAGGATGCATCGGCCGCGAGGGCGACTGACTTGGACATTCGCGGGCCCTCAGGAGATTCACGGCATTCCGGGCCGCATTTCCGTCGTTGCGCGCGTCAGCAACGTGGCGCGCGGGGGTCAACGCCCAGACGCTGGCGATTGGCGACGAAGCCGGCGACTTTAGCCCTTTCCTGCAGATCCGGCCGGAGGGCGCGGCGCGGAGGCTTGGCACGAAACATGAGATGGACCGGCCGCCACCCCCATGGACGGCCTCCTCCCCACCCCCGCTCGAGATCTGAGCCGCGCGTTCCTAAAGTCCAACCTGGAGCGACTCTGGCTGGGTGATCGCACGCGCGAGCGCGTCGAGGCGGCCGAGCCCCTCGGCGAGCTGATGCACCAAGCGGACGGCACGCCCGTGCTGCATCACAAGGGTGCGCTGCTGGGCGCGCCCTCGGACGACCTCTGGCTCGATCGAACCGTGCGCGAAAGCCCGCGCGACAGCGCTTACGTGGTGTTCGGGCTGGGCCTGGGCCACACGGCGCGCGCGCTGCGTGCGCTGACGCCGGCGCCTATCCTGATCTACGAGCCGGATCCGGGGTTGGCGCGGCGCGCGCTCTCCGTGGGCCCCAGTGATCTCGGCGGTTTTCCCATCGTTTGTACGTCGCACGACTTGACCCAGCTTTGGCCGACCTTCGGCGGAAATCGAGACAATGTCACGCTCATCCCTACCCCCGGTTACGGCGGCCTGTACGACCGCGAAGATCGCGTACTGCGCGAGGCGGTCACCCAGCTTGTTCAACGGCGCCATGTCAACGAGGCGACGCACCGCATCCGAGCTCGCGAGTGGATATCCGACGTGCTCGAGAATCTCGAGCTCTTGGAGCGCTCCCCTAGCTTCTTGGGCCTCGCAGAGAAGTACAAAGACGTCCCCGCTTTCATCGTCGGCGCAGGTCCGTCGCTTGGCAAGAACGCCGAGCTTCTCGCCGACGCCACGAAAAAAGGCCTCGTCTTTGCCGTGAACTCCAGCGCTCTGGCGCTGGCGCGCCGGGGCATCACTCCGCAGGTCGTGGCCTGTATGGAGTCCATCGATCTATCTGCGCTGCTGTCGCAGGTTCCGTACCTCGACGACGTCGTGCGCGCGTTCAGCATGACCGGGCATCCGCGGACGCTGCGCACCGGCAAAGGGCCACTGTTACCGGTGTTCGAGGGCCTGCCCCAATTCGCCCCGCTGACTAGCCTGCTGGCAGCGCCGGGGCTGGCCGTGTGCGGCAGCGTCTCGACGCTGGCGTTCTCTCTCGCCCAACGCCTGGGCTGCTCGCCCATCGTGCTGGTGGGGCAAGACTTGGCGTACACGGGCGGCCAGGCCTACGTGGCTGGCTCGCCCTACGAAGGCTCGCGCGTCAAGCTCTCTTCCGACGGCAAATCGCTCGAGCACGAGCGCTCCGCCGCGCTGCTAGCCACCAACGCCAAGCTGGCCCCGACCGAGCCGCTGCAGCAGGTGGCGGCGTGGGGCGGTCACGGCACGGTCCACTCCACCATCGGCTTTTCGGCGGTGCGCAACTGGCTCGAGCTCGCGGCCGAGGTCCTGGCCCATGACCGCCCCGAGCAGCGCGTGATCAACGCGACCGAAGGCGGAGCTCACGTCGAAGGCTTCGTCGAGCTGACATTGGCCGAGGTGCTGGCGCCCCTGCCGGAGCGAAACATCACCGCTCTTTCGCTCGCGGAGGCGGCCAAGACCGCGCGCCCACCCGTGGCGCGGGCCGAGCTCTGCGCTTGGCTGGAAAAGCAGCTGACCTCGGCCGTGGCCGCTCGCCACGCGGCGCGGCGCGTGCGGCGCGTTTCGCAAGCGGCCGAGCGCAGCGTGGCCAGCGGCGAGCCGCGCGCCATCACCCGCGCATTCCAAAAGCTGGAGGACGCCGAGCGCGAGCTGCGCGCGCGCGTCGCGTCCTCGCCGTTCGTGGACGGCTACTCCTGGGCGGCCGTGGACGCCGCCATGGCGGAGTCCATCGGCGACGAAGGCGACGCCCAGGCCAGCGCCGAGCGCGCGATCCACGCCGAGGCGCGCGTCGCCTCGGCCATCGAGAACGGCACCCGCGAGCTCGAAGGCAAGCTCGCGCAGCTCATCCAACGCTTCGGCGCCCCCGCGCCGTGACCTGACCCACGGAGACACAACCAGCATGGCACTCGTAATCCCCACAAACACCGCATCCCTCGACGCTCAGAAATCTCTGACGCGAAACACCAGCGCGCTCGGCAAGAGCTTTGCTCGTCTGTCCAGCGGCTTCCGCATCAACACCGCCGCCGACGACGCGGCCGGCTTGGCCATCAGCGAGAGCATGAAAGGCCAAATCCGCTCGTACACCATCGCCGAACGCAACGCGAACGAAGCCATCAGCATGACCCAGACCGCAGAAGCGGCGCTCGGGTCCATGCACGACATCCTCGGCCGCATGCGCGAGCTGGCGATCCAGAGCTCCAACGGCTCCATGACCGGTACCGATCGCGGTTACCTGGACACGGAGTTTACCGCCTTGAAAGAAGAGATGGGCCGCATTCAAGGCTCGTCCAAGTTCAACGGCAAGCAGCTGGTCTCCACCGCCGGCGAGGTCATCACCTTCCAGGTCGGCCTCAACAACACGGCTAGTGATCAGATCAGCCTGACCTTCGGCGGCTTGTCGCTCACGACGCTGCTGGCGGCCACCACCAACGTGGCCGGGGCCACGGCCGGCTCGGCCCTCAACTCGATCGGCCGAATCGATCAAGCCGTGCAAATCATCTCGACCGAGCGCGCCAAGTACGGCGCCGCCATGAACCGCCTCGACGTGACGGTCTCCAGCATTCAGACCATGCGCGTCAACCTGTCGGCCGCCAACTCGCGCATTCGCGACGTGGACGTGGCCGAAGAGACCGCGCAGCTCTCGCGCAACCAGGTGTTGTCCCAGGCTGGCACGTCGGTGTTGGCCCAGGCCAACCAGTTGCCGCAGATGGCGATGCAGCTGCTCCAGCGCTGATCGTCGTCTCGGTCCGAAGATGCTCCCAGCCTCCCCGTCAGGTAAGGCTCCGCCTCGTGTTGGTCGGCGGAGCTGCGGGTCTTGGTCGAGGGGGCGGCACGCGCCGCTCCCCTCGGCCAAAGTGACCCGAAGTGGACGAAGTCCACGGAGGACCACGGCTCCGGCAAAGCGAGGGAGCGCCGGAGGCGCAGTGAATTCGGCCGAGCCGCCCCCCACGCGGCGGCGTTGGAAGCGCCTGATTCCTGTGTCCGGGTGGACGAGTGAGCCGTCTGTCGCACCACGTAGGCCGGACGCGCACCTAACTCGGCCCCGCCATGAACTTTTCCGTTCAAGCTTGGGCAGGCCTCTCCGTTCATGTGTCCCGACGGGCAATGACGCCCCGACGCAGCGCGATATCCGCACTGCGGCCTCCATGAAGGAGAATCTCAATGGCCCTAGTAATCCAGACCAACTATGCCGCGATGGCGGCGCAAAAGAACCTCGGCACGAGCCAAAAGCAACTGGCCGGCAGCTTCCAGAAGCTGTCCAGCGGCTTTCGTGTCAACAGCGCGTCCGACGACGCTGCCGGCCTCGCCGTCAGCGAGTCGATGAAGTCGCAGATCCGCTCCTACACGGTAGCGGAGCGCAACGCCGGCGACGCCATCTCGATGGCGCAGACGGCGGAAGGTTCGCTCGGCGAAGTGCACGACATCTTGGGTCGTATGCGCGAGCTGGCTGTCCAGTCGTCCAACGGCTCACTCACCAACACCGACCGTGGCTACCTGAACACCGAGTTCGGCGCGCTGCAGTCGGAAATCACCCGTATCCAGGGCTCGGCGAAGTTCAACGGCGTTTCATTGCTCAATGCCACGGCGGCATCGGTGAAATTCCAGGTTGGCTTGAACAACGTCAGCTCCGATCAGATCGACGTGACCTTCGGCGGCGTCGATTTGTCGGGTGTCGGCTCGGCCAACGCCAACGTGTCTGCCGCCTCCGGCGCCCTCAAGGCCCTGGCGTCGATCGACACGGCGATCGGCAGCGTCTCCAGCTACCGCTCGAAGTTCGGTTCCGCCATGAACCGCTTGGATGTTGCGACTTCGAACATCCAGACCATGCGCCTGAACATCTCGGCGGCGAACTCGCGCATCCGCGACGTGGACGTGGCGACGGAAACGTCGAACCTGTCCAAGAACCAGGTGCTGACCCAGGCCGGCGCCTCGATCTTGGCGCAGACCAACCAGCTGCCGCAGATGGCCTTCGGCCTGCTCGGTCGCTGATACGGAGTCGATGCTCGTGGGCGGCGCGCACGGACTTGGTCCTACGCGCCGCCCGCCGCGTTTTTGAAGCTCTGTACAGGAGGTCTAGCTAATGGTCGGCACGATCACGTTCGGCGGTATCGGGTCCGGAATGGACACCGAAAGCATCGTCAGCGCGCTGGTGGGCGTAGAACGCCAAGGCCAGACGGCGCTGCAAACAAAGCTGACGGCGAACAACTCGTCGATCTCGAACCTGTCGTCGGTCTCTGCGCTGTTGTCCAAGCTGAAGGCCGCGTCCGACGCGCTCGACACGACGGCCGAGGTCGGCAGCTACAAGGCCAGCTCTTCCAACGCGGCCATCGTCGCCAGCTCCAGCGGGCTCGCCAGCCCGGGCAAGTATTCGATTACCGTCGAGAAGCTGGCCAAAGAGCAGCGCACCTACTCCAACACCATCGCTTCCGTCGGCACGGCGCTCGGTCAAGCCGGCACGCTCAAGCTGGGCGTGGGCGCGGGCGCGACCACCGATATCTCCATCGTCGCGACCGACACGCTCGACGACGTGATCGGCAAGATCAACGCCTCGGGTCAGAAGATAACGGCCTCGTCCTTCTACGACGGCACCTCTTACCGCATCCAACTGCGGGGCCAAGACAGCGGCGCGGCCAACGCGCTCAGCATCACCGAGACTGGCACCACGTTCGGCTTCAACGTGCCGGCCAACACCGTCCAGGCGGCGCAAGACGCGCAAATCAAGCTGGACGGCTTCACCATCAAGAGCGCCACCAACCAGGTCACGGGCGCAATCCGCGGCGTCACCCTGGCCCTGACGGCCGAGACCACGGACGCCGTCACGGTGGGCGTCGACAACGATCCGGACGGACTGAAGACGAAGCTGACCGCGCTGGTCGACTCGTACAACGCCGTCGTCTCCAAGGTGAAGGAGCTCGCGGGCAACGGCACCGTGAAGGCTAGAGACGCCAACTTGGCCGGCGACTCCATCTTGCGCTCGATCAACAGCCGCATCTCGGGCGCGCTGCAGACCGTCACCAGCTCGACGGCGACCTACAACTCTCTCGGTTCCATCGGCTTATCGCTGGACCGCAGCGGCAAGCTCTCTCTGGACGCTACCAAGTTCTCGAAGGCCATGGCGGCCGACTCGGACGGCGTGACCAAGGTCTTGTCCGGGGCCGGCACCGGCGGCCTGGGCGTGATGGGGGCGGTCTCCTCCGCCGTCGACCTCTTCACCAAGACTGGCACCGGCCTGCTCGCCAACCGCAGCGACGCCATGAGCGCGACGACGAAGCGGCTACAAGACCGCATCGATCGCGAAGAGATCCGCATCAACCGCTACGCCGAGCAGCTTCGCAAGCAATTCACCTTGATGGACACCACGGTGGCCTCTTGGAACTCTCAATCCTCCTACCTAAGCAGCGTTTTCTAGGTCCGTCATGACAGCACCTTTCGCCGCAGTCGAGTCCGCAGCCCAGCGCTACAGCCAAGTTCGAATGACGACGTCGACGCCCGGCGAGCTCTTGCTGGCGCTGTACGACGGCATGTTTCGCTTCCTGAACGGCGCGAAGGTGTGCATCGAGCGCAAAGAGATCCCGCGCGGCCGCGAGCTCTTGTCCAAGGCCTACGCCATCTTGTCGGAGCTGTACATCGCGCTCGATCACAGCATTGCCCCCGATTTGTGCGCCAACCTCGAGTCGTTGTACGGCTTCTCGATGGACCGGGTGATGCTGGCGTCGCGCAAGGGCACCACCGAGCCGATCGACGAGGTCATCCGCGTGCTGACCCCCTTGCGGGAAGCCTGGCAAATTGCCGTACCGCAGGCGGCCCGCGAACAGCACGAAGCCCTCAAGGCTTCCGAGTCAGGCCGGTAGATGACCACCGATCGAATCCCCGCCACGGCCCCCACGGCCACCTCCGCCGCGCCCTGCTACGCGGGCGACCTGCGCACGGGCTTGTTCGTGGCCGAGTTCAAGAGCGGAGCCCGCATCGCCGTCAACGTGTCGCGCACCAGGACTTATCCGGGCCTGGCCAGCACCGCGCCCGGCACCCTGCCCTTCTACGCCGCCTTCGAGGACTTGAAGCTGGACGGGCCGGTGCTCGACGCCGGCTCGGGCTCCGGCGAAGGCGCGCGCGCCCTGCGCGAAGCCGGCCGCGAGGTCGTCGCCGTCGAGCTCGATCGCGCAGCGGCGCACTTCTCGCGCGAGTACGCGCCAGGCCTGAAGGTGATCGAGGCCGACCTGTGCACCGACGCGCCCGTCTCCGGCATGGCCGCCGCGGTCGTGGCCGACACCCTGGGCCACGCCGCCGATCCGGAAATGTTCCTGCGCAACGTGCGCGCGTGCCTGGCACCGGGCGGCACGCTGCTCGTGGCCGAGCCGCTGGCCCAACTGGCCCAACGCTTGATCGCCCCGGCGCGCCGCGCTTTCACCAAGCAAGAGCTGGGCGCCATGCTGACGCGCGCCGGCTTCGGCGTCGAAGGATGGCTGAGCACGACGGGCACCTTCGTGGCGTGCGTGGCTCGTCGCATCGAAGACGCGGCGCTGGTCGTGCTCGACGAGGCGGGCGCCCTCGCTACGCAAGGACAGTTCAAGCAGGCGCGCGAGCTGCTCGAGCAGACGCGCACCCAACGCCCCGCGTTGACGCTGGAGCTCCTGCTCGCCCAGGGCGAGCTGGCCATGGCGGAGCGAGCGGGTGACGTAGCGGCGCGAGCCTTCTTCCAAGCTCGCGATCTGGAGCCCCAAGACGCCCGCGCGCTCACCGGGCTCTCGCGTATTTCGCTGACCATCGGCGAAAAGCAGGACGCTTTGCGCCTAGCCATGGACGCGGTTCGAGCTCAGCCGGCCTCGGCTCTGGCCGCCGCCACGCTGGCCATCGTCGGCGAGCACCTGGAGCACCCCGAGGCGTTCAACGCCTGGCGCGCCGCCGTCAACCTAGCCCCGGACGACGTCGGCATCGTGACCGGCCTCGGCCGCGCCGCGGCCGCGCGCGGCGAGTACCACTACGCCATTTGCGCCTTCGACCGCGCGCGCGCCTACGGCGACGAGTTCGGGCCGGAGTTTCACGTCACGCTGGGCTGGCTCTTGCTGGCCGACGGGCGGCGGCAGGACGCCGCGTTGGAAGCGCGGCACGCTCAAGCGTTGTCTCCAGACGACGAGAGCGCGCGCGAGCTGTACGAAGCCGCTCAGGTGTGCAGCGTCGACTGAGCCGCGCTAAATGCTGTAGCGGAGAGCGGCGGGTGACGACGCGGTCTGCTGCCGGGTCACCATGTCGAGCAGGGTCGTGGCCTCGAGCACGGCAACGCTGGCCGCGTGCGCTTCGCGCAGAGCCAAGCGCACGCCACACGTAGCCTCGTCTTTGCAGCCTTCGCAGCGGCGGTACGCGGTGCGGCTCAAGCAAGGCACCGGCGCGATAGGTCCATCCAGCACCCGCACGATGGACGCCAGTGTGATGGTGTCGGGGCTGCGCGCCAAGAGGTAGCCCCCGCCGCGCCCCTTCCTGCTGCGGACGAAGCCGTGCTGCTTCAGCTCGGCCAAGATGGCCTCCAAGAACTTCTTCGGAATGTCCTCACGCTCCGCGATGTCTGCGATCAGCATGGGCTCGCCCGTGGGGCCGGACGCGAGCAGCGCCAGGGCTTTCAGGGCGTACTTGGTCTTCATCGTGATCAAGCGCGGGGAGTCTAGTGCGAGTCCCTCGGCTTCGCACTAGGGGGCGCCGCTAAATAGGCTTTACTCGCGCTGGCCCGCAGACGCGCCCACCGGTCCGTTGAGGGACACGCGCGAGCCTGGCAAGAGGCGCCCCATAGTGCGAGATTGCCGGAGCAAGCATGCCGGACGGCACCATTCCTACCCTGGCCGCCGCTCATTTGCGGCTGGGGCGCGCCGCCGTCGGCATCTACTCGGCCGCCTCGCTGATAGCGCTCTCGCTCCTGCTGGCGACGCTGGTCACCGAGCACTCGCACACCCAAGACGAGCTCAAAAAGCAGGTCTTGCTCCAGGCCGAGGACCGCGCCCACGCCCTCTCCAACCACCTCGAGCTACTCAGCCGTGAGCTCCGGCGCCTGGGCCTGCGCTCGGAGGTGAACCTATTCGACCAAGACGTCGAGCCCGAGCGCAGCCTGCTCGGCGTGTCGCACGGCGGTAGCACCTTCTTCAACTTGGGCGTCGCCATTCTGGGTAACGAAGGGGCGGTGGTGTGGGCCGAGCCGAAGGCGTTCTTGGCCGTTGGCCAGTCGTTCGCCCAGACTCGTTGGTTCACCGCTCTGCAGCGGGCGCGCGCGCTGCGCATCGTCGCCGTCCAACCCGAGCGCAGCGACGACGCGGCGCTGTACGTCGTCTCTCCAATCGTGCGAAACCACCGCTTCGAAGGCGCCATCGTCGGCGGCATCGACCTGGCTTCCAGCCACGTGCTCAGCGTGGCCGACCACACGTTCAACGGCGCCAGCACGCTGCTCGTCACGCCCGACGGCGGCGTGGCGTTCCCCGCCGACCCGCCGGAATTTTCCCGCGGAGAGGCATGGAACAAGCTGTTTCCGCGCACCAAGCGCCAGCCGAACGTCCGCAGCGTCGAGCTGCAAGGTCAAGAGACGGTGCTGGCCGCGGCCCCGCTCGACAGCTCGGATCTGACCCTCCTCTTGCTGATCGACGAGGCCACGTTGTTTCACGACGCGCGCGTGCGCCTGCAAAGCCGCGTGCTCATCGGGCTGGCGCTGGCCATCTTGCCGCTAGTGGCCCTGGTGGTCCTGCTGCGGCACTCGCTTCGCATCTTTCGCCAGGGCGAAGAGCAAGCCATGCGCGAGGAGCGCCTGCACCGCGTGGGTGAGGCCGCCAACCTGATCGCCCACGAGGTGAAGAACTCGCTCAATGGCATCCGCATGGCCGCCGAGCTGGCCTGCGGCCCCCCCGAGCCGAAGAGCCGCGCCGAGCGCGCCCTGGGCGAGCTGCGCGGCGAAATAGAGCGTCTCAGCAACTTCACCGGCGACTTGATGGCCTTCTCCAAGGGCATCAAGCCGCGGCCGGTGCGGCTCGAGCTGAACGAATTTGCCCAGAAAATTCTGTCCTTGTTCGAGGTCGCGGCGGAGGACGCCGGCGTGCAGCTGGAGCTGCAGAAGGCCCCGGAGACCGTTTGGGTCTCGGCGGATCCGCAGCTCTTGCGCATCGCCCTCTCGAACCTGCTGAACAACGCGCTCGACGCCTTGGCCACGCGCCGCCAAAACCCCGAGCCCGCTCGCATCGCGCTGCGCGTGGAAGGGGCGCCCAGCACGGCCCGGCTGCTGGTGTCCGACAACGGCGACGGCGTGGTGGCGGAGCTGCGCGGGCGATTGTTCGAGCCGTTTCAATCCGGCAAAACGAGCGGCGTGGGCATTGGTTTGGCCCTGGGCAAGCGCATTGCCCAGGCTCACGGCGGAGACTTGGAGCTCTCGCCGCAGGAGCTGGGCGCTAAATTTTGCTTCACTTTGCCGCGGGAGAGCGCATGAAGGCCAGTGTTCTAATCGTAGATGACGAGCGCGTGTTCCGCGTGCTCGCCGAAGAGGCGCTCACCTCGGAGGGCTTCGACGTCAGACAAGCGCCGAACCTTGCCAAGGCGCGCGCCGAGCTGCAACGCTCGCAACCCGACGTCGTCGTCTTGGATCGACGATTGCCCGACGGCGACGGGATGGAGTTGCTGAAAGAAGAGCGACGCACCACCGGTGACGGGCCGCTGTTCGTGGTCGTCACCGCCTACGGCGACATCCAGAACGCCGTCGACGCCGTGCAGGCCGGCGCCGTGGACTACCTGGCCAAGCCCGTGCAGCCAACCGACCTGGTGATGAAGCTGCGCAAGGTGCTGGAGGTGCGCGGGCTGCGCGACCAGCTGGCCCGCGCGCGCGGCGCCCCGGCCCTCGCGGGCGAGTCGGCCAGCCCGCAAATGCGGGCGGTGATGGAGACACTGCGCCGCGTGAGCCAGAGCCCGCTCACGCCCGTGTTCATCTTGGGCGCGTCCGGCTCGGGCAAACAGTTCGCGGCCGAACGCTTGCACGCCCTGACGCACCCGCCCGCGGCGGGCGACGCGCCGTTCATCGACGTCAACTGCGCGGCCCTGCCCAGCAATCTGGTCGAGAGCGAGCTGTTTGGTCACGAGCGCGGCGCCTTCACCGACGCGCGCAGCTCGCGCCGAGGCCTGATCGAGATGGCCGACGGCGGCACGCTGTTCTTGGACGAGATTGGCGAGCTGCCCGAAGCTTCTCAGGCCAAGCTGCTCAAGTTCTTGGACTCGATGCGCTTTCGCCGCGTCGGGGGCGAGCGTGAGCTGGAGGTGTCGCTGCGCGTCATCGCCGCTACCAACCAAGACGTGGAGGCGCTCGTTCAATCGGGGCGCTTCCGTGAAGACTTGTACCACCGCCTGAGCGTCTTCGTGGTGCAGGTGCCCCCGCTCGCTCAACGCCGCGAAGAGGTGGCGGCGCTCGCGCACTCGTTCTTGGAGCAGTGCGCGCAAAAGATGAAGAAGCGCGTCACCGGCATCACCACGCCCGCCTTGGCGTTGCTGGACGGCTACGAGTTTCCCGGCAACGTGCGCGAGCTACGCAACATCATCGAGCGGGCCGTGATCTTGACGCGCACTACCGAGATTACCCCCGAAGATTTGGTGCTGCGTCCGCCCTCGCCGCGCGCCGCCGCGCGCGCGTTCTTCCAAGTCGAGGTCGAAGCCGGCCAACCGCCCCCCAGCATGCACGAGGTCGAGCACGCCTACGTGGTGCGGGTGCTGGAGCACCTGGAAGGCCGTCGCATGGCCGCTGCCCAGGCCCTCGGCATCTCGTACCCCACGTTCCTCAAGCGCCTGCGTGAGCTCGGCATCGAGTAGCCTCCCGGCCGGGCCCGGCCCTCACGTACCCGTCTTCTCGAGCTCGCTGCGCGAGACCATGGCCGCTTCCACGACCTCGCAGATGCCGTGCCACGCGAGTAAGTGGAGCTCTTGGACGCGCGGGGTGCCCGCGTCGGGGGCCTTGAAGCTGTGGTCGGCGGCCTTGGCCACGGCGCCGCCGTTGCGCCCCGTGAAGGCGATGGTCACCGCGCCGCACTCGCGCGCCACTTCCAAAGCCCGCACCACGTTGGCGCTCTTGCCGCTGGTGCTGATGCCCACCACGATGTCACCGTGGCGAGCGTGCGCGCGCACCTGACGAGCGAAAATATCCTTGAAATCCCAATCGTTACCCACGGCCGTCAAGATCGAAGTGTCGGTCGTCAGGGCTAGCGCGGGAAACGGCTGGCGCTCGAGCGCGAAGCGCCCCACGAGCTCCGCCGCCACGTGCTGGGCGTCGGCCGCGCTGCCGCCGTTGCCGCAGAAGAAGATACGACGCCCCGCCCGCAGGCTACGCGTGATGACCGAGGCAATCTCCGCCAGCGCAGGCATGGACTCGATGAGCAGCTTCTCGTGAGCGCGCAGGCTATCTTCGGTGATCCGCCGCAGGGTGTTCTCGAAGCCCGGACGCAGGTCGCCGTCGGCGCCGTCGCCGAGCAGAAAGTCCACCGCTTCTTCGACCGCGCCCGCGCCGCCCTTGCTGGCCAACACGCGCGACGCCGTGCGGCGCGCGGAGCGCGAGCCGTCGGCCGGGCACAGCGACAGCCCGACGAGCGGAAACGCCGCTGCGTCGCGATCGGCGTCACCCACGAAGCAAATGTTGGACAAAGGTACGCCGGCGTTGGCGGAGAGCGCCTCGAGCGCCCCCACTTTGTCTTTTGCCGCGGGAATCACGAACTCTGCGCCCGCTTTGGCCGCGATGGCCATGACCAGCGGCCCCTCTTCGCCGGTGACCAGCGCCACGCGCAGCCCAGCCCGGCGCGCTCGCGCCAACGCGTCCAAGTCCCGGAAGGCGACGCCCTTCGATTCTTCGCCAGAGCGCGTGATGGTGACCGAGCCATCGGTCAATACGCCGTCTACGTCCAACGCCAACAGGAGAATATCTGAGCTCATGGGATCACCAGCAGGTCCTTCCACCGTCGATGACCAGGTTCGAGCCGGTCATGTACGAAGATGCGTTCGAGCACAGGAAAACCAGTGCTGCGCGGTACTCGTCTTTTCGAGCCATGCGGCCCATCGGGATCAGCTGGGTCAGCTTTTCCACGAAATCTTCGGGCTGCCCCGCGAAGACGCCTCCGGGGCAGAGCGCGTTCACGCGCACGCCCGCTTCGGCCCAATACGTCGCGAGGTATTTGGTGAGCATCACCAAGCCCCCCTTAACGACCGAATACGTCACGGGCTTAACCGGTTGCTCGGCGGGGGCCAGGCCCGGGCGGCGATAAATCCTTTGATCGGGCGCAATCAACCCCAGGTCGGAGGCCACGTTGACGATCACGCCTCCGCCGTGTGCGGCCATGTGGGCACCGAAGACCTGGGCACACAAGAACGCGCCGCTGAGGCCCACCGAGAGCTCACGGTTCCACAGCTCTAGCGAATAATTTTCGAAGCGCGTGGCCGAGAGGCCCGCCCCTTCCACCTTGGGATTGAGCGCCGCGTTGTTCACCAGGCCATCGAGGCGGCCGTGCTCGGCCAGGACTCGCGACAGCGCCGCCTCGCAGGAAGCCCGCGAAGTCACGTCCAGCTCGAGCCCGCTGGCTGGCTTTCCGTAACGTTCGCGCGTGGCCTGCGCGACCCGCTCGGCGTCCGCCCCACGCACGTCGGCGATCACCGCAACGCCGTTGGCCTCGGCGATGGCGGCGGCGTGCTCGGCGCCCAGCAGCCCCGCCCCGCCCGTGATGAGCACGACGCGTCCCGCCAAATCGAAGGCCGAAGCCTGGGCGGCCGGCGCGCTCATGAAGGATGCCTCGGCTCGCCCGCCAGCGCGGGCGCTTCGCCGGCCATCCAGGCCTTCACGGCCGCCTCGAGCGCGGGAATTTGATCCAGGTAGTCGAGCTCGTGGATTTTACCTTCGACGACGAACGGCAGCACCACCCGCCCCGTCATCGATTCCAGCTCCAGGATGGTACGGGGACGCACGATGTCGACGTAGCCGTTCTGCCAGTACGCGACGGGCAGCTTCTGGCGCGGCATGGAGTGCGCTTCCGGGTAACCGGGCAGCTCGATTAGCGGGCGTAGTAACGAGCCCTCGATGCGCCACATCTTGTACGGGGTCTGCTCGGCGGTGCCGACGCTGCGTAGCGCGTCCGCCTGCGGGCTCTCCAGCATGAGCTGGACGGCCCGCTCGATCAGCGCGGCTTCGCGCACCGGCCCGGTGGGACGCAGGTGCACCACCAGCTCCGGCACGTAAGCCTCGTGCTCTGCGAACCACGAGAGGGCGTGATGGAATACCTGAAAATCGGTGGCCGTGTCGGAGGCGGCTTCGGCCGGGCGCTTGAACGGCACTTCGGCGCCATAGCCTCGAGCAACCTCGGCGATCTCGTCGTCGTCCGTAGAGACGACGATGCGAGTGATGGCCGGGCAGGCCTTGGCGTGCAGAATCGAGTACGCGATGAGCGGCCGGCCCGCGACGGACAGTAGGTTCTTGCGCGGCACCGACTTCGAGCCGCCGCGCGCCGGGATCAGGGCCACCACCTCTTTGCGGGTCACGCTGAGCCTCCTTGGCCCAACCCCGCGCGATCCAGCGCCGCGCCCACGTTCACCGGCAGGCCGCTAGATTGCGATTCCAAGATCGAAAGCGCCACCGCCAAGCTCTCCGCGCCCGACGCCAGCGAGACGTTGGGCGTCTCGCCGCGCTCCACGCACTCCAAGAAGTGCGAAAGCTCGGCTTGAAACAAGCTATTGCGGGCCAAGCTCGCGTAGTCGTGCGCCTCACACAGCTCGCCCGTCGCCGACCAGCGGCGTAGGCTTCGGCCGCTCAGGCTCCACTCGAGCTTGCCCGCGTCGCCGACCAGGACGAAGCGGCGCTCGCCAGGCCGCTGCACGAAATCTTGGTGGAGCCGCACCGGCAGCACCCGCCCCTCGCTGCCGCGAAACTCCAAGAGCGAGCTAGAAACGTCGTCGACGTCGACCTCGAGGCTCGACAGCTTGCCGCCGAGAGAGAACACGCGCTCGGGCCGGCCCAGCAGCGCGATCAAGAAGTCAATCTCGTGGATTTGCGAGAGCGTGACGCCGCCCCCCAAATCGCGACGAGCCGCGTACATGCGCCGGTAGTCTTCGTACGGGTGAAAAGCCGGCAGGTGCTCGCCGACCAAAGCCTCGGCGAACAGCGGGCGCCCGAGCAGCCCCTGCGCGAGAATTTCCGCGACGCGCACGAAGCCGGGGTGAAAACGCAGCTGGTAGGCCACGTAGCCCACCAATTTTCGCCCTTGGCACTGGCGCACCAGGTCCGCCACGCCCTCGAGCGAGTGCGACAACGGCTTTTCGACCAACACGTGAGCCCCCACCTCCAGCGCCCGCCGCGTGATGTCTACGTGCAAGCTCGAAGGGTTGGTCACGAACACCACGTCGGGCTTCTTGGCCAGCGCCGCGTCGAGCTCTTCGTGCACCACGACGTCGTATTTCGTCTCCAGGTCCTCGCCCGGCACCACCTGCAGCGCGTCGTCTACGACCTGCCGCTCGCGGCGCACGCGAAACGCGTGCACCTCGACGTTGGCCCCTCGCAGCTCGCGCAAGTTGCGCAGGTGGCGCTGACCGATTCCGCCCAGGCCCACGAACAAGCAGCGCTCGACGGGCGCACGCACCGCGCTCTGCCGGGCGCTCGGGAACTCGAGGACGACGCTCACGCCGCCTCCGCTTTGGCGCTTTCGAGCAGCTGCTGGACGAAGCTCAGGCTGCGCTCGGTCTCGAGCTCGGGCTGCTCTTCGAAATAGTGTTGCAGCACGAAATCTCCCCGAAAACCCGCCCGGAGCAGGGCCGGAAAGAAACCCTGAAAATTGGTGTCACCGGTGCCGAGCGGCCTACTGCCGCCGCCCTTCACGCGGTCCTTGACGTGAACGGCGTGCAAGACGGGCAAGAGCGGCACGATGTCCTCGGCGATGTCGGCGCCTTGAGCGGTGGAGTTACCGGTGTCGTAGTAGGCGCGCACCCGCTCGCTGCCCACGGCGTGAACGAGCCGGGCGTACTCAGCTCCTGGGATCTCCATCTCGAGGCCCAGGGTCACCCCGTAGCGCTCGGCGACGTCGACGACCCCGCGCAAGCTGACGACGGCCTCGCGCTGGAGCTCGGGAGTAGCGAGAGCCGAGGTCTCGAGGAGTGGGATCAAGATACGATCGGCGCCTACCGCGTTGGCGGCCACGATGAGCTCCGCGAGCACGTCGCGGTTCTGGGCCAGGAGAGCGGGGCTCTCCCCCGCCAGGCGATGCACCATGAAGTAGTCCGCGCACACCGACTGCACGCGGACGCCACTTTGCGCGATGAGCTCGCGAATTTCTTCGCGTCCGGCCTCGGTCCACAAGGGGTTGTCCTCGAAGCGGGGCGCTTCGAAGATCCACTCGATGGAGTGCAAGCCCAGCCGCGCGGCTTTGGCGAACTCCTCACGATAGCTGCGCCAAGGAAACTCTTGCAGCTTGCCGGCGGGCCGAGGCGAAAGCCGGCCCTGCATCACGCCGATGCGCCATTGGCTGGCGGTGGCGAGCACCGTGCTGTCGTGCGCCTGCTCGGTTGCCATGACGCGCCTCCTCAGCCGACGCGGCGGAGCTTCTTCATGATCGGAACTTCGTCGTCGGTGATGCGCTTGACGCCGTCACCCAAGGCCAGCTCGATCGCGCGCACGTCGCGGACCAGCTTCATCAGCCCCTGGGGCTCCACGCTGGCGGCTTGATCGCTGCCCCACATGGCCCGGTCGAGGGTGATGTGCCGCTCGATCATGCAGGCGCCCAGCGCCGCGGCGGCGTAGCTCGTGGCCAGCCCCACCTCGTGCCCCGAATAGCCCACCGGCACACCGTAGCGGGCGCGCAGGGTCGGGATCATCTTCAGGTTCAAATCGGCGATCTTGGCCGGGTAGGCGCTGGTAGTGTGCAAGATGACGAGGTTGTCGGTACCCAGCACCTCCACCGCGTGGTCACACTGGGCCAGCGTGCTCATGCCGGTCGAGATGATGATGGGCCGGCCCGTCTTCTTGTGGTGCCGAAGGAGGTTGTCGTCGGTCAAGCTGGCCGAAGCGATCTTGTACGCGGGGGGAGCAAACTGCTCCATGAAGTCCACCGAGGCTTCGTCCCAACACGACGCAAACCAGGCCACGTTCTTCTCGCGGCAGTAGCCGTCGATGTGTTTGTACTGGTCGTGGCCAAACTCCAGGCCGCGCTTCAGCTCGCCGTTGGTCGCGCCGAACGGGTTCTCTCGCGGCTTGGCCAGCTCGTCGGCGGTGTAGACGACGTCGATGGTGCGCTTCTGAAACTTGACCGCGTTGGCACCGGCAATCGCCGCGACGTCGATCAGGCGGCGAGCCGTACCGAGGTCACCGTTGTGATTGATGCCGATCTCACCAACGATGTAGCAAGGCGCGCCATCACCGACCGCTACGTCACCGATTTTGATCTGGACCATGATTTTCTCTCCGTGAGACGCCGTTGCAAGGGCCCTGCCAAGTGCCTGGCCGCATCAACCAACCCGGTCGGCGACCACCAGCAGCATCCATTCCTGAGAGAAACGGACGAACTTCGAGCGTTTGAAGGCGCTGGGCAGAAAACAAGCCGCGTCGGCTAACGGTTTCAGGTAGGGGCGCTCCCAGAGCAGCGGAAGTTGGCGAAAACGCCGCGCATCTCGCACCTCGAAGCCGTGGCTTTGAATGCACTCACGGAGGCCAGTCAACGTGAACGGGCGCACGTGGGTCCAGTCGTCATAAAAGTGACGCCACTGCGCCATCCAGTCAGGCACCAGGCTCACCATGCGGCCCCCCGGCGCCAGCACGCGCTGGCATTCACGGAGCAGCGGCGAGATGTCGCGCACGTGCTCGAACACCGATTTGTTGAAAAGGACCGAGAATTCTCCGTCGGCAAAGGGCAGACCGCCCTGCTCGTAGTCGCCCACGACGACCTTCTCGCTGAAGCGCGGCTGCTCGGGCCGTGAGCGATCGAAGCCCGTCGTCTGAAACCCGAGCTGGGCGAAGCCGTGCTGGAACTCCCCGCGCCCGCAGCCCAAATCCAGCAGATTCGCTCCTCGGAAGCCTCGCAGGTACTCCTCGGTGAGGTGCGCCGTGAGCTGGGCCGGGTAGTCCGTGAAGGGGCGCTCACGCTCGTTGTAGCGCACGTCCAGGTAGCGAAACGCGGCGTCCAAACGCGCGTTCACGAATCTTCCTGCTCGTTCGAAAAGGCGCGTAGCGCGGCGCGATTGATGTGATCGGTGATGCTGAGCGCGTCGACGAACGAGTCGGGCGACGGCACCATTTGCGCGTAGAGGCCCTGCAAATCCAGGGGTCCGCTCGGTCCTCGCGTGCCTTGGTAGTCGAGCACCGGCGGCGGCGCGCCCTGCACCTCCAGCGGCTGGCCCAAGTAGCGCGACGCGATGGATGCCACGTTGTTCAAATACGCGCTCTCTTGGCCCGTAAAGTAGCCGCGCGACTTGAGGCCTCGCACGAACGCGCTCGGGTCACCCTGACGCGCGCCCTCCACGGCGTCCGGAAAGCGGCGCTCGAGCAACGCCACGTAATCCGTGGCGCCCTCCTCGGCGCTGCTGTACGCCCGGAAATTGTCGACGATCCGTCGCTCGCTAGCCCCGTAGCCCTCACGAGTGTGCTGAGAGACCGAGAGCCCACTCGGACCCGCACCCTTGATGCCGGCAAAGTTGTAGTTGTACATCGAGGCGCCGTTGCCGGTTTCGTGCGCCCACTGCGCCGTGATCAGCGCCAAAGTTTTGTCACTCGGCGCCTCGCCGGTGACCTTCTCCCAGGCGGCGCGCAGAGCCTCTTGGGCCTGCCCGGCGGTCAGCCGCGTGCGCACGACTGGCACCAGCCCGGGCCTGGTTGAGCCGGTTTTCGCCCCGTCTTTCGCGCTCTCGAGCGCGACCTTGAACTGCTCCTCCGCGGCCTTGGAGGCCTTCGCCTCGGGCGCCTCGCGGAGCTCGCTCGTGTTGACGGGAAGGATCGCCGGGACCACTCCCCCCCATTCGCAAGAACCTTGCCAGCTCCCTCGCTCTCCCCAGCTGCCCTGCTCGTCCGCGCCGGCTAGCCCGTGCTCCTGACTTCCCTTAGGGCTTAGCGCGGGTCTTCGGCTTCCGACTTCTTGATGGTCAAGTCCTCGAGCAGGTTCATGAGCTCGGTCTCCAGGCCTCGATTGCCAATCATGTTGATGGCCTGGTCAATCGAAGAAATTTCCTTCTTTCGAGACTGCGCCAGCGCGCGGTCCACGAGGCGCGCGGCCAAGACTGGGATTTTGCTGACGAGCTTGCCGACGTTTTTCCCACCCGCCAGCGGATCGTTCAGCGTCTGCAACAGCTCCATGATCTTGGGCAGCTCGGACAGGTGCTTGAGCGTGATCTTGCACTCGCTGGGGTCTACGACCAAAAAGCCATCCGGCGAAGTGCGCATCTTTCCGTAAGTCTTGCGAAAACAGGGCCACAAGCAAGCGTCGCGTTCGCACCCCGCGAAACCCCGCCAGAACGGCAGGCCTTGACGCCCCGTGCGTCAACCCGCTGACGCGCTCGCGCAATCGGGTATCGGAGGCCGGGCCTCGCTCGCGCCGGGGCTCGGAGATTGCTCGAGCGCCTCGCTCCGCTGACACCTCACCCGAACCCTGGTCCGAAGCTTGCTGGGGACCCAGCCAGCATGAGCACCGGCATTTGGTCCGCAGCTTCGGGAGCCGTCGGCAAAACCACCGCCCTCGACGTAGCAGCCGACAATGTCGCCAATGCCACGACCCCTGGCTTTCGCGCCGAGACGGCCGTCTTCCGCCAAACCCTGGCCAACGCGGTCGACAAAACGCGTGGTACCGAGTCGCTGCACTACGCCATCACGCGCACGAACGTGCCGCAGTTCAAGACCGGCCAAATCGTAGACACGGGCAAACCCCTGGATGCCGCGATCCAGGACCCCAACGGCTTTTTCGTCGTGCAAACCGCGCAAGGCGAGCGCTACACGCGCGCTGGCAGCTTCCGGCTCACGCAAGATGGGGCCTTGGTGCTGCCCGATGGCTCGCCGGTGTTGGGCGAGAATCATCGCCCCCTCACCGTCGACGCGACCCAGCCCAACATTCGCATCGACGGCGAAGGTCAAATCGTGGCGGGCGATCCCATCATTGGTGAATCGACGATGGGAAAGCTGCTGATGGTCAAATTCAACGACCTGACCGGCCTCCAAAAGGAGGGCCACATGCTGCTGCGAGCTCTGCCAAAAGCCGGCCCCCCCGGCGTGTACGAGGGCGGAGTGGCCAACGGCTGCGTCGAGCAATCGAACGCCAACGCCGTAGAAGGCATGACCCAACTCGTCACCTTGAGTCGAGAATTCGAGATGATCACCAAGGTCATCGAGGCCTTCAGCAACATCGACCGCAAGGCCGCCACCGACATCGCCGGCACGCGCTAGCGGCCCGCCGACAGCGCGGGAGCCGAGGCCGAAACCTGGGGCAACGACCTGCCGCCCCGCCCGAGGAGCGGATTCAGCGCCGGCGAGCGCCGCTCTTCGTCGGCGGAGCGGAGCCTGCCACCGGCCGCCTCTGCCCGGGTCGCTTGCTCGGCTCGCGCGGCAGCTCTTCGATCGAGACGAGCGGGGGAACGCTGGCCGCCTCGGGCACCTCGGTCGAAGGCACGCCTTGCGGAGCCACCGCCGGCGCGGGCGGCGGCGCCAGCGGGACGGCCGCCACCGGCTCGTCTTCGCTGCCGTAGCTGCGCGCCAAGGCCCCCACGACCAAGAGCAAGATGGCTGCCCCCGAGGCCAACAAGACGTGCAAGTTACGGGGCCGCGCCCAAGCGTGGAGGAAGGGCGCTCGCCGGTCGGAAGCCGGGACGGCGCGCGCCATCGTCAGTCGCAAACGCGGATCGGTCCCGCCCTCCGGTCGAATCGCTGACGCTACGGGCTCGCCATCGGGTATTGAGAGCTGCGCCACCCGCCGAACGTCTCCTCCCGAAAGCGTCGCGTACACGCGCCGCACCTCGGCCTGCATGGCCCGCGCGTCCGCGAAGCGTTGGGGTTTGCCGTAGGAGAGCGCCCGATCGACCAGGGCGGCCGCGTGCGCGGGCAGGTCTGGACGAAGCGTGGTGATGGAGCGCGCGCGCTGAGTGCTCGCCAAGGCCAAGGTCTCGTTCACCGTTAGGCCCTCGTGCACGTGCGCGCCCGTGAGCAGCGTGAACAACGTCGAGCCCAGAGCCCACAGGTCCGTTTGGCCGTCGACGTCCTGCCAACGGCCACGGGCCTGCTCGGGCGCCATGAACGCCGGTGTGCCCATGGCGGCGCCGGCGAGCGTGTTGCTGCTGACGTTGAGCTCTTTCAGGCGCCCGATCCCGAAATCGAGCAGCTTTACTACCCCTTCCCGCGTCAAAAACAGATTCTCGGGCTTGAGGTCCCGATGCACGACGCCTTTGTCGTGCGCCGCAGCCAGAGTGTCGAGCACTTGATCGGCGATGGCCAACGCTTCTTCGAGGGGTAGTCTATGTGCTTTGCGCCGCCAACGATGTTCGAGCGTCTCACCGTCGAGCAGCTCCATCACGATGTACGCGGTGCCATCTTCGGCCACGTCATCGTCATCGACCGTCACCGCGCCGCGGTGGCCGACCGAGTTGGCCAAGTAGCCTTCGCGCATGAAACGCTCGCGTATGGCCGAGTCCGTGGAGTATTCGCGGTGCAGCATCTTGACCGCCGCCCGCTTCTTGTTGCGGTGGGTCGCCGCATAGACGCACGCCATGCCCCCAACGCCGAGCAAGCGCTCGAGCCGCCATTTGTCCTTGATGACGGATCCAATTCGCGCCTGAGCGCGCTCGGTAGCGACCTTGACGTCGACGGCCATGGCAAGCCCCCCACGCGCAAACAGGCGCGAAAAGCCACACTCAAGCTAGCACGGACGCTCGCGACTCCCCATGTGGGTAAGCGCTCTTCCGCGCGCGCGGGGTGCTATTCGCGGGGCGTGAGCGGCTCTCACTTCCGCTCTCACTTCGGCTCTTTCGCGCTCCTTCGCCTCCTTGCGCCTACCCGCCGCCAGCTCTCGCGGGTGTGGCTGACCGCGCAAGACTGCAATGAACTACCTCTCAGGAGTGAAACGCAGCGGGCTTCGTGCGCTCAAAACGGCCCGACCTCGCCAAGACCCGCTTGACGACCCGCGGGGATTAGAATAACGCCAAAGAGTCGGTAGGCGCGGCGCGCGATACAGGGCGCGAGCGACAATCCCGGGTGCAACCGGCAGCAGCGAAAGAAATCTCGCCGCGGGCCGTAAGCAGGAATGATAGTTCGTCAATGACCCTTGCGTTAGCGAGAGTCTGAAGCAAGAAGAACGTATCCCGCTCGGGTGCCGACGCACCGGATTCGAGAGCACGAAAACGCATGTGTGAGGCCGTAAATGTCAGACGTTGAGCGGATCTTCGACCGCTTCATCGACGCCTTTGCTGATGATCTGCTGGAAATTGCCCGCGCTTACATCGATATCGAGATGGGGCGCGCCTTGGCTGTCGCCGAGCGCTCGAGCAGCAAGCAGACCAAAGCCCAGCTTCGCGCCCAAAAGAAGGCCCAGCGCGCCGCCGCCATCGCCCAGCTGAAGGTCGAACGGCAGCGCAAGCGCGAGGCCAAACGCGCCGCACGCATCGCGGAAAAGGAACGCATCAAGGCCGAGCGCATCGCCGAAAGAGAGCAGCGTCAGGTCGAGCACGATCGGTTGAAGCAAGAGCGCTTGGCGCTGAAGCACGAGCTCGAGGCCGAGCGCCGGCGGTTGCGCGAGGCGACGCGCAAGCGACCGGTACGTCAGCTACCACTAGACTTCGACGGGCTGCGCGCGCCCAAGTCGCGGCGCGGCGTGCCCGCTCCCGGGTCGCCTCCACCCCTGTTCGTCCACAAACGCAAGCGCGATGGCGAGATCGAAAAGCTTGCGCGCAAAGACGAGCCAGGGGCGCCCGGAGCTGCCACTAGCGGACCCGCCGTCAGCAACGGGGCCGCCGTGAGCAACGCCAGCTCCGAAACGCCCGCCGCCCCGGCCGAGTAGGCCCGCGCAGCGCGCCCGGCCGTGCGCGGTCGGAATGCTCGCTCGTGCCAGGCTGGAGGCCCGCGTTTTGCGCAACCGGCGCCGAGGCGCGCCGATACGGATGGGCAGGCCGAGCGTTCCCGGATAGCTTGGGGAGCTGTGTGGGGGTGGCCCTCGCACCGGTCTGGGAAGGAAGAAGCGATGAATCCGTATCCGCCGGTGGTGAGCGCGCCAGCATTTGCGTTCGCGCCGCCGCCCGAAGAGCGCGCGCTGCGGTTCGAGTTCACGGGCAACGCCAAAGAGTATTTCCGAATCTGGATCGTGAACACCCTGCTCACGATCGTGACCCTCGGCGTCTACTCGGCTTGGGCCAAAGTACGGACGAAACAATACTTCTACCGCCACACCTTCGTCGACGGCACCAGCTTCGAGTACCTGGCAGACCCTTACAAAGTGCTGAAAGGCCGGTTGATAGCCGCGCTGGCGCTGGGCCTCTTGTTCGCCTCGCAGCACTACTCGGTCACCCTGTACGTCGTCGTCGTGGTGTTGTTCGTGCTGGCAACACCGTGGGTCTTGGTGAAGGCCCTGGCTTTCAACGCCAGAAATTCGGCCTACCGCAACCTTCGCTTTGCCTTCACGGGGCGCACCGGCGAAGCGTTCGGCCTGTACTTGGGCATGCTGCTCTTGCACGTGGTGAGCTGCGGTTTGGCCTATCCGTACGTACAATGGCGAATGACGAGCTTCGTCATCACCCGGCACCTGTACGGAGACTTGCGGCTGTGGTGGGAGTCGAAATCGGGCGCCTACTACGTCGTCTATTTGGTGGCTTTGGCCCTGCTGCTCCCGGTTTACGTCATGGTGTTCGTGCTGATCGTCACCGGCTCGAGCGACGACGGCAATCCGGCGGCCATTCAGCCCATGCTCCCCGGCCTCGCCACCCTCTATTTGGCAATTTTCGCCGTCACGGCCTACGTCCGTTCGCGCGTGGCCAATCTGGCGTGGGGCGGCATTCGTCTGGGTCCGCACTGGCTCACTTGCCACCAACGCGCCCGCGAGCTTCTGCTGCTCTACGTCGTCAATTTCCTGGCCGTGGTCGGCAGCGTCGGCCTGCTAATCCCGTGGGCCAGGGTGCGCCTCGCGCGGTACCGCGCCAGTTGCCTCACGCTGCACGCCGTGGGTCCCCTCATCTCGGAAAAGCTGCTGGACGAAGAGGCCGAAGCCCTGGGCGAAGGCTTGTCCGACCTCGGCGATTTCGACATCGGCATCGGCGTATGACGCCCCTCGAAGGCACGTACTACGACGGGCTCACCAGCCGCGCGAGCCCCGTCTGGCTCGAGCTGGACGAGGCCAACGTGCTGCATGTCGTGGGCTTGCCAGAGCCTGTCAGCTACCCTCTAGCCTCCGTGCGCATCAGCCCGCGCCTGGGCAACACCACACGGGCGCTGCATTTTCCCGGCGGCGCCAAATGTGACTGCACCGACAACGCGGCCGTCGACGCGCTGCTCCGCCGCAGCGGCAAAGGCAAGCTGGGGCAGCTCGTTCACCAGCTCGAGTCACGTTGGCAGCACGCCATCGTGGCTGGCGTGCTGCTCGTGCTGCTACTGGTGGGAGGAGCGCATTGGGGCATACCGTTTTTGGCCCGGCGAGTGGCCGACGCAATGCCCGCGGCCATGGCCTACGATTTGGGCCGCGGCACGCTGCAAGCGCTCGACCGCACGGTGCTCCAGCCAAGCCAGCTTCCCGACGACGTGCAGCAGCGCATCCTCGCGCAATTCGCGGTCATGGCGCGGCACTACCCGGAGCTGCCGTTATCGTTGCATTACCGGCGCGGCATCGGGCCGAACGCGTTCGCGCTACCGGACGGCACCGTCATCGCCACCGACGAGCTGGTCGAGCTGGCCAAGAACGACGAAGAAGTGCTCGCGGTCTTGGCGCACGAGATCGGCCACGTGCACAATCGCCATGGCCTACGCATGGCCTTGGAGGGCTCCACGTTCGTGCTGCTCAGCTCGGCGTACTTCGGTGACGTCACGCAGCTGACGACGCTGTCGGCCGCTTTGCCTAGCGTGTACACACGCGCCGCTTACTCGCGCGAGCTCGAAACCGAAGCCGACACCTTCGCGCTACAATACCTGGACGAGACGCACATTCCGCGCCAGCGCTTCGCCGACATCATGCGCGCGCTACAAAAAGAGCTAGGCGGCGATAGCCAGCACGGCCTCCAATACCTCGCGTCGCACCCGCCAACCAGCGAACGCATCAAGCGCTTCGAAGCGAGCGGTCCGGAAAAGTAGACGGTGCGTCCAGGCCCCAGATCTCCCAAGGGGATCGGAACGATCGAAGACGGGAGGGCGCAGCGCTGGTCCCTTCCCCGCGCGCCTCAGCCGCTGTTGGAGCGCACCACTCGAATAAACGAACGCCCCGGCTGGGAGGGGCCGAGGCGTTCTCACATACCCAAAACTAGAAGTAACCGTAACGTTCAGCTCACAGCCTTGCGGCTGTGGCTGCAGATTTCAGCCGTTTTGGCGGCGCTGGAACGCGGGCGTGTCCCAGTCGGTGTCGAGGTTCGACGGAAACGTGATGCGATCGCGAACCGGCAACGACATTTGGCTGTCGCGGCTGCCGGCTGCGTGCACCTGAATCGACGGCGCTTGCGGGCGGCGGGTGGAGAGCGCAGGCAGTGCTTCGCGCAGCTCGGGCCGCGGTTGCATTTGCGAGCGCGGCGCCGGCACGACCGAGGCCGTGCTCTGGCGCTCCGGGCGACGGGCTTCGCGCGCCACCTCTACCGGAATTTCGCCCTCGAGGTGCTGGAAGCCGGTCGCAATGACGGTCACCTTGAGCGTGTCCGACATCGTCTCGTCGATGCTGGCGCCGAAGATGATGTTGGCTTCTTCGTGCGCCTGCTCTTGCACCAGCGAGGCCGCTTCCTGAATCTCGCGCATCTTCATGTCGGGTCCGCCGACCACGTTGATGAGCACGCCCGTGGCGCCCTCGACCGAAATATTGTCGAGCAAGGGTGAGCAAATGGCCTGCTCGGCGGCGAGCCGCGCGCGGCCCTCGCCCTTGGCGCAGCCGGTGCCCATCAAGGCGCGGCCCATGCCGGCCATCACGGTGCGCACGTCGGCGAAGTCCACGTTGACGATGCCGTCGAGCATGATCAAATCGCTGATGCCCTTGACGGCCTGGAACAGCACCTCGTCCGCCTTACGGAAGGCTTCGACGAAGGTCATGTCCGCGTCCGCCAGGCTCATCAGCTTCTCGTTGGGGATGGTGATGAGCGTGTCGACGTGCTCGGTCAGGGCGATCAAGCCCTGCTCGGCGCGGCGAGCGCGCATGCGGCCTTCGAAGCCGAAGGGCTTGGTCACCACGCCGACCGTCAGCGCGCCGGCTTCACGAGCCAGCTGGGCGATCACGGGGGCCGCGCCGGTGCCGGTACCGCCGCCCATGCCGGCCGTCACGAACACCATGTCCGCGCCCTGCACCACGTCTTTCAGGCGCTGCACGTCTTCCAGCGCCGCCTTGCGACCGCGCTCCGGATCCGCGCCGGCGCCGAGCCCGCGCGTGACGTTGGCACCGATGGAAATTTTTTCGGCGGCAGAGTTACTGCCGAGAGCCTGCGCGTCGGTGTTCACCGTGATGAACTCCACGCCTTCCAGGCCGAAGTGAATCATGGTGTTGATGGCGTTTCCGCCAGAGCCGCCAACGCCGATCACCTTGATGCGCGCGTTGTAGGCGCGTGCTTCGTCTGCAAATTCGATTGAGAAACTCATTGGGTCCCTTGCCTCCCGGGCCCGTCCGATCCACTCGCGCCGATGTTTTCGGGACTGCCTTCCCTAGGTCACTGCTGACCTTCACCGTTGCTTGCGTGTCGTCCGTTTTGGGTTCGTCGCGTCTTCGTTTTGGGTAGTGTCGTAAGCCAAGTTGCGTAACTAGGGGCGGGGTCCGCGCTTCAGAAAGCCGCGCGAAACCAGCTCCAAAATCCACTCTTGCCGCCGGGCTCGACGGCCATTTCGGCGTCGTCCGGTTGGCTCTGAACGCGCCCGCGGGCGGGCGCTTGCTGCTGATGCGCGCGGTCTGCCAGCTGCTGCGCTCCGTAGCGGAGCAAGCCGACCCCCGTCGCGTATTGCGGGCCCTGCACCAGCTGCACGATGCCCTTCACGCCAACCGGAAAGCCGAGCCGCACCGGCATGCCGAGGATCTCTTCGGCGCACTCGACCATGCCTTCCATGAGCGCTGCGCCGCCGGTGAGCACGCAGCCGGAGCTGACCTGCTCGAGCAGCCCCGTCTCTTCGATGCGGCGCCGGGCCTCGGCAAAAATCTCTTCCACGCGCGGCTCGATGATGTCGCTGAGCAGGCGGCGCGCGACGCGGCGCGGCGAGTGCCCGCCGACGCCCGGCACCTCGATCTCTTCTTCGTCGGAGATCATGCGGCCCAGGGCGCAGCCGTAGTTGCGCTTGAGGCGCTCGGCCTCGGCCATCGGCGTGCGCAGCCCCGCGGCTACGTCGCTGGTGATGTTGTTGCCGCCGGCCGGAATGATCGAGGTGTGCGCGATGCCGCCGTCGGCGTACAAGAGCAGGTCGGTCGTGCCGCCGCCGATGTCGATGACGGCGACGCCGATCTCTTTCTCGTCCTCCGAGAGCACCGCGTCGGCGCTGGCCAGCGGCTCCAGGACCACGTCGGCGACCGTCAGGCCGCAGCGCTCCACGCAGCGAATGACGTTCTGCACGCACGAGGTCGCGGCCGTCACCAGGTTCACGCGCGCCTGCAGGCGCACGCCGCTCATCCCCACCGGATCACGAATGCCGTCTTGCGCGTCCACCACGTACTCGCGCGGCAGCGCGTGCAAAATCATGCGATCGGCGTCGACCGGAATCGCGCGCGCGCCCTCCAGCACTCGGTCGAGATCCGTACGCGTCACCTCGCGACCGGCGATGGCGCACACGCCATCCGAAGCCTGGCTGCGGATGTGGCTCCCGGCGATGCCGGCGTAGACCGTCTTGATCTCGACGCCGGCCATGGTCTGGGCGGCCTCGATGGCCTCGCGCACGCTGCGCATGGTCCATTCGATGTTCGAGACCACGCCCTTGCGCAGGCCGCGGCACGGCACGTTGCCCACCCCGAGGATGGTGATGCCGTCGGCGTCTACCTCGCCCACGACCGCAGAGACCTTGGTGGTGCCCAGGTCGAGGCCGACGACGATTTCGCTTTGGGTGACGGGGGTTCTCATGGCGGAAGGCTCGGATCAGCGGCCGGAAAAACCAGCTGAAGGCTGAGGCCGACGCTGCCACGCGTAGTTTTGGCTGGCCAAGTTTCAGCGCACGAAATCAAGGGGTTGGGCGGCGTTTGGTAGGCCATGGACTTACCTCATGCGAACGACCACGCGCTCCGGGTGCGCTCGGTTGTCCAAAAAGACGATGCCCGGCGAACGGCCTTTGCGGCGCATCTCGCCCACGACCTGCTCGGCCATCAACAACTTGCGGCGATAGGCGTCCTTGCCCAGCTCGAACGTCATGGCCTCTTTGCCCACCGTCAGCACCACATCGCCCGAGTCGGCCAGGTGGACCTCTTGGGCAGCCTGCGTTTTGCTGAGCGGTATCCGGCTGTACTGCTCCAAGACCTCCAGGCCCGCCTTCACGCGGTCGATCTCGCGCGCGCGGTCCCGGCTGAGCCCCTCCACGGAGACGCCGGTGATCAGCGGAAAGTCGGCCGGATCGCCGGGCGTGAGCTCTTTGAAAGGCTCGCCTTGGGCCGTGACCAGGTAGAGCCGGTCCGAAAAGACCGCCAGGGCGGCGGGCTCGCGCTCTTTTATCTCGATGCGCAGCGAGCGCGGCAGGTCGCGGGTCACCCGGGCTTCGGAAATCCAGGGATTTTGCAGCAATTTTTGCTCGGCCAGGGCCGTGTCGAGCACGAACACGTTCGCGCCCAGCACCACCCCCGCCTGGACCTGCGCCTGCTCGGGCGAAACGCGTTTGCCGCCTAGCAGGTTCACCTCTCGAATGGAGAAGCGAGGGCTAGTGAGGGCGTAGTGCCGCACGCTGTACGCAACCGAAATGGAGGTCCCGATGACCAGCGCCAGGCCCAGTCCGAGCCGAAGGGCGGCCGCCAGCTTGCCCCAAGGGCTCGGGGGCGAGCCGCCACCGGCCGAAGCTCCGACCGGGGCCGAGCCCTGCTCCGAAAAATCGTCGAACGCGAACGACTCCTCGGGGGCGCGCACAGCGCCGTGACGCGTGGCCTCGGGCTCGAGCCTCATGGCGCAGCCTTCCCGGCGCGGGCGCGGATGTCGGCCGCGACCGGAGCGAGCACTTTGTTCACGTCACCGGCGCCCAAGGCGATCACCACATCGCCCGGCCGGGCAATCCGGGCCAACTCTGCGGCCAGCTCGGCCCGGTCACGCACGTAGCGCACGGCGCCGTGACCGTGCTCCGCGATGGCTTTGGCTAGTAGCTCCGAGCTGACGCCGGCAATGGCCTTCTCGCCCGCGGCGTAGATGTCGCAAACCAAGACCACGTCGGCCTTGTTGAAAGAGCGCGTGAAATCGTCCCACAGGCTTTGAGTGCGGGTGTAGCGGTGCGGCTGAAACGCCACCAAAACCCGCTTATCGTAGGCGTTTCGCGCCGCCGAGAGCGTGGCCTCGATCTCGGCGGGGTGGTGCCCGTAGTCGTCCACCAGCGTCACGCCCTCGGCCTGATCGACGATGGTGAAGCGCCGCGCCACCCCGTGGAAGGTAGCGAGCGCTTCCTTCATGACGTCGAGCGGGACCTCGAGCTCGTCGGCGACCGCGATGGCGGCCAGGGTATTTAGCACGTTGTGCTGCCCCGGCATGCGCACCGAGAACTCACCCAGCGGCTCGCCGCGCCGGTACGCCACGAAGCTGGTCGAGAGGCCGCGAAAGTTGATGTTGCGCGCCGAGTACTGCGCCTGCGACGACAAGCCGTAGGTCACGTGCCGGCGGTGGACACGCGGCAGCAAGTCCTGCACGTGCGGATGATCGAGGCACAGCACCGAAAGGCCGTAAAAGGGCACCTTCTCCAGGAACGCGACGAAAGCCTCTTTGACGGCCTCGTGGGTGCCGTAAAAATCCAGGTGCTCGGCGTCGATGTTGGTAACCACGGCGATGGTGGGAGTGAGGCGCAAGAACGAGCCGTCACTCTCGTCGGCCTCGGCCACGAGTAGGTCCCCCGCGCCCAAGCGCGCGTTGGAGCTGAGCGACGCCATGCGGCCGCCCACCACGACCGTCGGATCGAAGCCCGAGGCGCGCAAGATGGTCGCGACGAGCGAAGTGGTGGTGGTCTTGCCGTGTGAGCCGGCGATGGCGATGCCGTATTTCACGCGCATCAGCTCGGCCAGCATCTCGGCCCGAGCGATGGCGGGGATGCCCAGCAGGCGGGCTTCCTTGAGCTCGGGGTTGTCGGGGCTGACGGCGCTGGTGAACACCACCACGTCGGCTCCGTGCACGTTTTGCGCGCGATGCCCGACGTCGATTCGCACGCCCAGCCGCTGCAAATTCCGCGTATTTTCGCCCTCGCGCAGGTCCGAGCCCGAGACGTCGAACTCGAGGGTCCGCAAGATCTCGGCCAAGCCGCTCATGCCGATGCCGCCGACGCCGATGAAGTGCACGTGGCGGACGCGTCCTCTGAACATTTAGGCCACCTCTCCCAGCCGCGCGCCGGGGGTCAGCGGCCAGGGCTCGGGGGTTGCTCGCTCCGAGGATGCAGGCGTCGAGGCCGCGCTGCCGCTCGCGCTCGCGTGAGTGACATCGACCCCCGCGAGCGAGAGGAGGTCTCGCGCGATGGCCTGGGCGGCTTGGGGGCGGCCGAGGCGGCGGGCGGCGGCGGCCATGGCAACGAGGCGTTCGGGTTGATCCATGAGGGCGCGCAGCTCGGTAGCGAGTCGGACGGGGGTGGCTTGGGCGCTGGGCACCCACAGAGCGGCGCCCTCACGCGTGATGGAGTCTGCGTTGAGCTTCTGGTGGTCACCCGCGAACGGGTAAGGCACGAGTAAGCTCGGGCGCCCGACCGCGCAAATTTCGGCCACTGCGCCCGCGCCGGCCCGGCCAATCACGAGGTCCGCTGCAGCCAGCGCCCGCGGCATGTCGTCGATGAACGGCGCGATGCTGGCGCGGCTACCGAAGCCGAGCTCGGCGTAAAGGGCGCGAGCCGCTTCTTCGTGCGCCCGCCCGCACTGATGCACGACCCGAACCGTTTCGCCCAGGTGCGACAGCGCGCGAGGCACGGCCTCGTTCAGCGATTTAGCGCCTTGGCTGCCGCCCAAGACCAACACCGAGAGCCCGCTCGGCGGCTGGTACGCGACGGCGTCGAAGCCGGCGCGCAGCGGCACCCCGGTTCGAACGGTGATGGCCGGCTTGAAGTAGCGCTGGCTCTCGGGAAACGCGACGTACGCGCGCTGCACGAATGGCGCGATCAAGCGGTTGGCGAGGCCGGCCTCGGCGTTGGGCTCCATCAAGGCGAGCGGCACGCCCAGGGTGCGGGCAGCGAGCGCGACGGGGCCCGCAGCGTAGCCGCCGATCGAGAACACGGCGCGCGGCGCCACGCGCGCCACGATGTCTCGCGCGTCCGGGATGGAGCCAGCCGCGCGTCCGATGCCGCGCAAGGCGCCCGTCAAGCCGCCGCCGCGGATCGGCAGCACCTTGACCAGCTCGAGCTCGTAGCCGCGCTCCGGCACGAGCTTGGTCTCCATCCCCTTGTCGGTGCCCACGAACACCAAGCGCGCGCTGGGCAAGAGCGCGCGGACGGCGTCGGCCACGGCCAGCATCGGGAAAACATGGCCGCCGGTGCCGCCGCCGGCGAACAGCAGCGTGGTCACGACAGCGCCTCCGCCGGGCGCTTGCGGCCCTTGGCGACCTGTTCGGGCGAAAAGCCCGCCTCGGTGACCAGCATGGCGCTGGCTTCGGCCGGCAAGCTGTCGCCCGCGGTGCGCACGTTGCCGCTCGGCTCGCTCCGCCGCGAGATGCTGAGCAAGATACCCATGGCGGCCGCGCACACCAGCAGCGACGACCCGCCGTAGCTGACGAACGGCATGGTCAGACCTTTGGTCGGGAAGATGGACATCGCCACCGCGATGTTGATCAGCGCCTGCGCGCCGAACAGCACGGAGATACCGATGGCGATGTACTGGCCGTACTCGTCTTCGGCCGAGAGCGCGATCCGGACGCCGCGCGACACGATCACGAGGAACACCGTACACAGCCCCAGGATCCCCAAGAAGCCCAGCTCTTCTCCGATGATGGCGGTGATGAAGTCGGTGTGCGCTTCGGGCAGGTACAAAACCTGTAGCCCCTTGCCGACGCCCATGCCGGCCGTCTGCCCCGAGCCGAAGCTCATCACCGCCTGGAACGGCTGGTAAGCGAGATCTTGGCGGTGCTCGGCCATGTTGAACCAAGCCAACATGCGCTCCCAGCGGTAAGCCGTGAAGCGCACCGCCCACACCGCGAACAGCGCGCCCAGCATGCCGGCGCCCAGCAAGTAACCGAGCCGCGCGCCCGCCACGAACAGCAGGGTGAACGTGAGGAACAACAGCACCGAGGCGCCCCCGAAATCCGGCTGCTTCAGGCACAAGATCATCAAGAAGCCGGCCATGATCAGGTGCGGCAGCATACCGATCGAGAAGCTCTTCACCTTGTCGCGCTTCTTCTCGAGCGAGTAGGCCAGCCACAGGATGAGCGCCAGCTTGGCCGCCTCGGACGGCTGAATGTGGATCGGGCCGATGGCCAGCCAACGCGCCGCGCCGCCGCCGCTGTGACCGAAGCCGATCACGCTCAGCACCATCAGCACGGTGACGATGCCCAAGATCGGGTACGTGAAGCGCTTGTAATAGTGGTAGTCGATGTGTGACAGCACCAGCATGAGCGCGAACGACGCGCCAGCGTACACGGCCTGACGCTTGAGAAAGTACTGCGGATCGCGAAACACGACCGTGGCTTCGATGACGCTAGCGCTGTAAACCATCACCACGCCGAAGCCGAGCAGCGCGATCACCACCGCGGCCAGCGTGACGTCCATGGCGCCGCGTTCGCGCGGCCGGGATTTGGTCAGGGCTCCCAAGAGGCTCATGCCCGCTCCTTTTTCAGCGAAAGTGCGGCTTCGGCGAAGCGCTCGCCCCGGTCCGCGTAGCTCTTGAACATGTCGAAGCTCGAGCAGGCCGGGCTGAGCAGCACGGCGTCGCCCGGCTGCGCCAGCTCGAACGCCTTGCGCACGGCGTCGGCCATGTCGGTGGCGCGCACGACCGGCAACGCGGTCAAAGCCGGGTACGTTTCGGCGAGCGCGGCCGCGATCTTGTCGGCGGCCTCACCGATCAGCACGACGGCTCGACCCTTCTGGCGCAAGGCGTCGACCAGGGGCTGGTAAGAGCCGAGCTTGTCGCGGCCGCCGGCGATCAAGACTCCGCGCGCCTCGCTCAAGCCGAGCAGGGCCGTGACGGCCGCCCCGACGTTGGTGCCCTTCGAGTCGTCGTAGAAGCGCACGCCGCGCAGCTCCGTTACCAGCGCCATGCGGTGCGGCAGGGGCACGAAGTCGAGCAGCGCTTGTTGCACGGCCAGCGCCGGGACCCCGATGGCCCGAGCCGCCGCGACCGCGAAGGCGGCGTTGGTGTGATTGTGACGGCCGTGCAGCCGCGTCTTGCCGAGCTCGAAGCGTTGCTCGGTGCTCTGCTCGATGATGGTGTGCCCCACCACCGCGTAGTCCGCGCCAGCGCCGCCAACTTCCCGAATTTTGGCCTTGCCGCGGCTGGCTTGCCGGCGGGCCTCGTAGTCACCCTCCGGAATCAGCGCCATGTCGGCCTCACCCTGGCTCACGAAGGCGTTGCCCTTGGCGTCCGCGTAGTCCTGAAAGGTCGCGTAGCGGTCCAAGTGATCTTCGGTGATGTTGAGCAGGATGCTGACCCTGGGCTTGATGGCCGGCGCGCGCTCCAGCTGGAAGCTCGAGACCTCGAGCACTACCGCGTCGAAGCTCTTGCGCCCGACCGCCTCGCTGGCGGGGGTGCCGAGGTTGCCGCCGACGAAGGTCTTCAGGCCGCCTTCTTTCAGGATATCGCCCAAGAGCGAGGTGGTGGTGCTCTTGCCGTTGGTCCCGCCCACGACCAATAGCGGTACCTCGATTTGGCTCGTAGCCAAGGCCAGCTCGCCCACGACCGGAACGCCCTGGCGCTCGGCCTCGAGCAGCGCCTCGAAATTGGGCACGCCGGGCGAAACGACGATCAAGTCCGCGCTGGCAAAGGCCACCCCCGCGTGCCCGCCGGCCACGACCTCGGCCGGCAAGCTCGGCACCTCGGCCGCTAGTTTTTCCAGCGGCGCGCTGTCGGTCGCCACCACGCTCGCGCCCAGGTGCGCGCACAGGCGCGTAGCCGCGATGCCGCTCTTGCCGAGACCGACGATGATCACTTTTTTGCCGGAAATCTGCATATTCAGCGGAGCTTGAGCGAAGACAGCGCGACCAGCGCCAACAGGAACGAGATGATCCAGAAGCGCACGATGATGCGCGGCTCCGGCCACCCCTTCTTCTCGTAGTGGTGGTGAATCGGCGCCATCAAGAACACCCGCTTGCCGAACAGCTTGAAGCTGACGACCTGCGTGATGACGCTGGCCGCCTCGACCGTGAAGATGCCGCCGAGCACGATGCTGAGCAGCTCGGTCTTGGTCAGCACGGCCAGCATGCCGAGACCCCCGCCGAGCGCGAGCGAGCCGACGTCGCCCATGAATACCTGCGCGGGGTAGGTGTTGTACCAAAGAAAGCCCGTGCCGGCCCCGATGGTGGCCGCCGCGAAAATGGACAGCTCGGTCATCTCTGGAATGCCGGCGATGTCGAGGTACTGCGCGAGCGGGCGGCCGAACAAGACCGAGCCCGCGACGTACGCCCAGATCAGGTACGTGCCCGCGCTCATCATCACCGGGCCGATGGCCAAGCCGTCGAGCCCGTCGGTGAGGTTCACGGCGTTGCTCATCACCACCACGAAGAGCACCGCGAAGCAGATGTAGAGCCAAATCGGCAGCGAAATGGGGTGCTTCTCGAAGGCCAAGAACGGAATGGCCAAGCGGTCGCGGAGCGCGAGCCAGCCCGCCGGCAGGTCGTTACCCAAGTACAGGTAAGACATGACGAAACCGCCGATCGTGAACTGACCGAGGAGCTTGTAGCGGCCGGGCAATCCGCGCGTGTTCTTGCCCATCAGCTTCATGCGGTCGTCGATGAAGCCGACCGCGCCGTAGCCCGCGGTCACGACGGCGGTGCACATCACGAACGCGTTGTGCACGTCGGCCCAGAGCACGGTGGGCACGAGCACGCTGAGCAAGATCAAGGCGCCGCCCATGGTGGGCGTGCCCTTCTTGGCGAAATGCGACTCCGGCCCCTCTTCACGGATGATTTGGCTGATTTGCTTGCCGCGCAACTTCTGGATGAACCAGGGCGCCACGAAGAAAGAAATCATCATCGCCGTGATCGTGGCCATGATGGCGCGAAAGGGCGTGTAACGAAGGACGTTCAGCCACGACAGCCACGATATCTTGTGGCTCAACGGGTACAGGAGCTCGTACATCATGCCGCACGACCTTTGGCGGCGATCAGCCGCTCGACGACCTTTTCAGCGCGCACGCCGCGCGAAGCTTTGACCAGCACGACGGCCGGGCCGGCCAAGCGCCGGAGCAGGAGCTCGGCCGCTTCGTCGGAGCCGTGGACGAACTCACTCGGCACCCCTCGCGCCGCCGCGGCCTCGCTCATGAGCCGGGCGTCTCCGCCGACCGTGAGCAGCAACGCGGGGCTCTGCGCCGCGGCCGCTTCGCCCACGCGGCGATGCAACCCCGCCGAGAGCTGCCCCAATTCGCGCATTTCTCCGAGCACGAGCAGCAATTCGACCCCGCGTTGGTCAGCCAGCTGGCGCGCGGTTCGGAGCGAGCTCTCGACGCTCTCGGGGTTGGCGTTGTAGGTGTCGTCCAAGAGTAAGACGCCGCCCGTTAGCTCGATCGGGCACAGCCGGCCAGCCTCGCTGGCCAGCGCCGACGCGAATGCGCGCGTGCACGTCTCGGCCGGCACCCCGCGCTCGAGCAAGGTTTCGACGGCGGCCAAGGCGGCGCACGCCGCGTAGGCGCCAGCGTCACCCAGGCTGCTGATTTGAAATTGCGTGCTGAGGGTGCGACCGGCCACGATTCGCCCCACTTCGAGATGCGAGCCCTGCGCCGACATGGCCAAGACCCGAAACCGGTAGTCAGCGCCGGCGCGCTGGCCGTAGCTCACGCGACGCCCGGGGGCCCGGGCCAGCTGCCCGCGCACGCGCTCGTCGTCGGCGTTGCCGAGCGCGATACCGCAGCCGACGAACAACGCGCCCTCCTCGCGCTCGACGCCGTCGAGGCTGCCGAGGCCCTCGGTGTGCTCGTAGCCGATCAACGTGAGCACGCCCAGATCGGGGGCCGACATGCGAGTCAGCGCCGCCACTTCACCGGGGCGATTCGTGCCGAGCTCGACGACGGCGATTCGCTCCTGCTCCGAGAGTGACAGCAGCACGAGCGGCACGCCGATCAAGTTGTTGAAGTTGCCGCGCACGTAGTGCACGGCGCCGGGCTCGACGGCTTCGAACAACGCCGAAAGCGCCGCGCGCGTCGTGGTCTTGCCGGCCGAGCCCGCGACGGCCACGACCCTGCCGCCCCACGTCCGACGCCGCAGCGCGCCCAGCGCGCCCAGCGCGCCCAAGGTGGACGGCACCTTCACCGTGGGCAGCGTCGTCGTCACGTCGCGCTCGACCAGCAGCGCCGCCGCGCCCTGCTCGGCCGCCTGCGCGACGAAATCGTGAGCGTCGAAGCGCTCGCCGCTGAGGGCCAAGAACAAGGCTCCGCGCAGGTCGCCCCGCGAATCGGTGGAGACACCGCGAATCGTCACGTCCGCGCCGCGCAGCTCGCCCCCGGTCGCGCGCGCTACCTCGGACAGCCTGAGCTGGACGCGGTTCGTCGGCAGCGGAGCGCTCATGACCTTTGGCTCCCCGCCCGGCGTGAAGCCAGCGCGCGGCGCGCTTGTTCGCGGTCGTCGAAATGGCGCTTCTCGGCGCCGATGATTTGATAGTCCTCGTGGCCCTTGCCCGCGATCAGCACGACATCGCCGGGCCGCGCCGCCAAGATCGCCTTCTCGATCGCGACCGCACGCGACAGCTCGATTTCGTAGCGGGCCGACGCCGCCTTCAAGCCGGGCACGATGGCGTCGACGATGAGCTGCGGCTCTTCGCTGCGCGGATTGTCGGACGTGACGTAGGCGTAGTCGGCACCGCGCCCGACCGCTTCGCCCATCGGCGCTCGCTTGCTCGGATCGCGATCCCCGCCGCAGCCGAAGACGCACGACACCCGGCCGCCACCCAGCGCCCGCACCGCCGTCAGCACCCGCGCCAGCGCGTCGGGGGTGTGCGCGTAGTCGACCACGACCAGCACGTCGTCCGCGGGACCTTCGCAGCGCTCGAGCCGGCCCGGCACCTGCGGGGCGCGTGACAGCGCCTGCGCGGCCGTGCTCGGGCGCGTGCCGAGGGCGACCAGCACGCCCAGCGCGACCAGCAGGTTCTCGAGGTTGTGCTCACCCAAGAGCGGGCTCTCTAGCTCGCACTCGCCGCGCGGGGTGACGAACGTGGCGCGGATGCCCTGCGCCGAAAGTTGGCTGTCCTTCACCCAAACCTGCGCGTCTTTTCGGCCTACCGTGAGCAGCCCCGAACGCACCCGCCCCGCCAGCTGGCGACCGAAGGCGTCGCCCACGTGGATGATCGACGCTTCCGGCGCGAGCCGCGTGAACAGCTCGGCCTTGGCCTCGGCGTACGCTTCGAGGCTGCCGTGGAAGTCGAGGTGATCTTGAGTCAGGTTGGTGAAGGCCGCGGCCCGAAAGCGCAAGCCCGAGACGCGCTCTTGCACGAGCGCGATGCTCGACACTTCCATGACCAAGTGGCTGCCGCCGCGCCGCTTCACCTCGAGCAGGCAGCGCGCGACGTCGTCGGCCTCGGGCGTGGTCAAGGTGTCGCCGAACGTGTGGCCCCCCATCTCGAAGCCCAGCGTGCCGAGCCGAGCCGGAACCAAGCCCGCCCCCGCCAGCCCCTGCTCGAGCAGGAAAGTCGTCGTGGTCTTGCCGTTGGTGCCCGTCACGCCAACCACGTCGACGCTCCGGCTGGGGAAGCCGTAAACGGCCTCGGCGGCCAGGGCCAACGCGCGCTTCACGTTCGTGACCTCGAGCACCGGCAAGCGCGTGGCCGGCAGCGGCTCGCCCCGCTCCAGCATCAGCGCGACCGCGCCTTGGGCGGCCGCGTCTTGGGCGTGGGCGGCGCCGCTGGCCTTGCCGCCTCGCCGGGCTACGAACAGCTCGCCAGGCTCGACCTTGCGCGAATCTTGCCGCACGCCGCTCAGCCGGACGCTACCGTCGCCAATCACGCGCACAGACTCGTCGGGCAGCGCCGCGGCGAGCTCGTTCAAGCTCAGGCGCGCGCTCTCGGGATCTGCTGGAGCGTTCATGGCCAGGTCCTTCATGATGCCGGCTCGAACACGAGCGACAGCAGCGCGCCCTTGTCGACGACCTGGCCTGGGGGCGGCGTCTGAGTCACCAGCAAGCCCGTGCCCGAAACCTGGGGCGACACCCCGAGGTCGAGCGCGGCCTTCAGCGCCGCGCGCGCCGGCCACCCCGTCAAGTCCGGAACGCGAACTTTACCGGGCGGAACTGGCCCCGTGCCCACGACCTCTTGCACCGCCGGCTTCTTGCCGGCCGCCTCGCGTAGCAGCGCGTACGTGGCGTTGGCGGGGTCGGGGCTCTTGGCCAGCACCGCTACGTCGGCGCGATCGGTGCCCTTGGGCGTGAGGCCGCGGTATTTGAGGCTCATTTGCGCGACGCGCCGGAAGATCGGCCCCGCCACGTTGCCGCCCGCGTGATCGACCATCGGCTCGTCGACCATCACCGCGATGGCCACGACCGGCTTCTCTGCCGGCACGAAACCGATGAAAGACGAAGTGAACTTGTCCATCGAGTAGCGTCCCGTAGCCGGATCCGTCTTCTGCGCGGTCGCGGTCTTGCCGGCGACGCGGTAGCCGTCGATGGCTGCTTCCAGGCCCGTGCCGTGCCCTTCGGTGACCGCGACCAAGAGCTCGCGCACGGTGCGGGCCACGCCTTCCGGAATGGCGCGCCGCCGCACGGTGGGCGCCGCCTCGCGCACCAGCTCGCCCGTGGCGGTGGTGACCTTCTTGATCAAGATGGGCTCGTACAGCTCGCCCCCGTTGGCGATCGCCGACATGGCCATGGCAAGCTGCAGGTTGGTGACGCTGATGCCCTGGCCGAAGGCCGCCGACGCGGTCTCGACCTGGACCCAACCTCGGCCGCGCGGGCGCAAGGTCCCGGAAGCCTCGCCCGGCACGTCGATGCCCGGCTTCTCACCGAAGCCGAAGCGCCGGAAAGCGTCGTAGAGCTTCTCTTCACCCAAGCCGAGCCCGATCTTGGCCGCGCAAATGTTGGAAGAGACCGCGAGGATTTGCGAAATGGTGAGCCACTCTGCCGGGTGCGTGTCGCGGATGACGACGTTGTCGACCGGCATCAGGCCCTTCTCGCAGTAAAGCTTCTGCGTCGGGGTGATGGCTCCGGCGGCCAAGCCGGCCGCCACCGTGAACATCTTGACGCTCGAGCCGGGCTCGTAAGACTGACTCGCGGCGCGCTCTCTGCGTTCGCTCGGCTCGGCGTCACCGTAGTCGTTGGGGTTGAAGAACGGCCAGCTGGCGAGGGCCAGGATTTCGCCGCTGTTCGGATCGACCACGACCACCGAGCCACCCGCCGCTTCGAACTCGCGCGCTGACTGCATCAGCTCGCGCTCGGCCGTGTACTGAATGCCCTGGTCGATGGTCAGGTAAATGTTGTGACCAGCCAGCGCCTGCTCGTCCTCGATGCCATCGGAGAAGAGCAGACGGCCCGAGCGGTCGCGCAGCCCCGAAAGTTTGTCGACGCGCCCTTTCAGGTCTTCGTTCAGGGCGAACTCCAGCCCGTCTTTCCCTTCGCCGTCGGGCGCCACGAAGCCCAAGAGCGGTCCGGCCAGCTCGCGGCGCGGGTAATAGCGACGCCCCTCGCCTTCGACGACCAGGCCCCGCAGCCGCGAGGCAAACGGCCCTTCGCTAGCCAAGCCGCGGATCTTGTCAGCCTCTTCGGCGCTGATCTGGCGCTTGAGCCAGGCGAAGCGACGCTTCTGCAAGATGCGCCGCTCGACCTGCGCGGCGTCCAGCGACAACACCTGGGCAATGCGGTTGGCCGCGTCGCGCGCCACCACCGGCACTTGGCCGGGCGACACTCCGCGCAAGAGCTCGACCGCGTCCATGCTCACGCTCGGTACTTCCACGCTGACCGCGAGCGCGCTGCCGTTGCGGTCGTACAGCGCGCCACGCTTGGGCAAGACGTGCAAGCGGCGCTGGCGTTGGCTCTCGGCCAGCTCGCGCCAGGCCGGACCATCTTCGACCATCAGCGAATAGCCGGCGGAGACCACGAGGCCCAAGCCCAACGCCAAGAACCCCGACAGAATGCCCATGCGGATGCGGATCCAACGATCGCGCGCGGGCGTGTTGGGGGCCCGGGTGGCGACCGTGTCGGCGCGGTTGCCCGTGTTTTTGGGCGCTGGCTTGGGCCGGCGGACGTTCACGGGTCCTGCGTCTCCGCGGCGCGGGCCTGCGCCTGCGCGGCCTCGGGCGCCGGGCGGCGCCCCGCGGGCAAGATGCGATCGGCCGTGGGCTCGCTCATGCCGAGCAGCGTGCGGGCCACGAAGTCCACGCGCTCGGGGGTCTTGTGGCTCGCCACCTCCAGCTCCAGCACGTGCTTCACCTCGCGCAGGCGCGCCACCCGCCCGTGCTCACGCCCCAGCTCGTAGCCTAGCTCGACGCTCTTCACGCGCAGGCCCAGGTGCAGCACGAAGGCCGCGGTGGCGGCCAGCACCGCGAGCGTCCACAGCGTCAAGAACGTGCGCTCGCTCTTGCGCTCTTCGCGGAGCAGCGTCACGCGTCACCTCCCTCTTCGGGCGAGAGCCGGCGGGCGACGCGCAGCTTGGCGCTCCGCGAGCGCGGGTTCTGCGCCTGCTCGTCCTCGCTGGCGATGATGGGCTTCTTGGTGATCGGCGCCCACAGCGCGCGGTTCTGGAACTCGCGCTTGACGATGCGATCCTCCAGCGAGTGAAAGCTGATGATCGCCAGCAGGCCGCCAGGGCGGACGCGGGTACGTGCTAGCTCGAGCAGCGCTGAAACTTCTTTCAGCTCCGAGTTCACGGCGATGCGCAGCGCCTGAAAAGTGCGAGTGGCCGGGTCGATGCCACCCATGCGACGCGGGCCGACCGCGCGCACGATGGCGCGGCGCAGCTCGATGGTGTCGTTGAGCGTGCCCTCAGCCAGCTGCTGCTTGATGCAGCGGGCCACCCGGCGCGAGCGCCGCTCTTCACCCAGCTCGTAGATCACGTCGGCCAGCTCGTCTTGATCCAAACGCTCGATCAGCTCGAGCGCGGTCTCGCCGCGCGAGGTGTCCATGCGCATGTCGAGCGGGCCTTGATGGCGAAAGCTCATGCCGCGCTCGGCCGTGTCCAGCTGGAACGAGCTCACGCCCAAGTCGGCCAAGATGCCGTCGACCTGCTCGTTGCCCGACTCGTCGAGCACCCCGCCGATCTCGCTGAAGCGCGCGTGCGCTACGCGTGCCCGCTCACCGAACTCGCTGAGCCGCTGGCGCGCGACCTCGACCGCTTGCAGGTCGCGATCGGTCGCGATCAAGCGCACGCTGGGCGAGGCCGCCAAGATGGCGCGCGAGTGGCCCGCGCCGCCGGCGGTGGCATCGACGAACAGCCCGCCCTGCGCTGCTTCGAGGCCGGAAATCACGGCGTCCAGCAGCACCGGCAGGTGGCTGAAGCTCGCCTTGGGATCGAAGGGTAGCTCTGACATCGTCATATCTTCAGTTGCTCCAGAGCAGCACGGAACGAGTCCGCTTCTTCGGAGGTCATCGTGAGGGCCGCATCCCACGAAGACTTCGCCCATAGCTCGAGCGTTCGTCCCATGCCCGCCCACAGCGCTTCTTTGTCGAGCTTGGCGTGCTCGCGTAGGTGCGGTGGAACCAGCACGCGGCCCGAGCCGTCGAGCTCACACTCGACCGCCGCCGAAACGTACAGACGACGAAAGCGGATCGCCGTCGCGTCGAGGCTCGGAAGCTCCGAAACTTTGCGCTCGAACTCTTCCCACGCTTTCATGGGATACAGATGGAGGCAGGGATCGAACACGGCTGGCGTGAGCACGAAGCGCGCGTCGCCATCCGCCATGAGCACGTCCCGAAAGCGCGCGGGCAGGCTGACGCGCCCTTTTGCGTCGACCGAGTGTGAAAACTGCCCGCGGAACATGAGGTTTTGGGAGTCCGTGGGCGCTTCAGGCACTTCGCGCCACTTTCTCCCACTTCTTGCCGCGACGCTAAAGGTCTGGGATCAGCCTGTCAACAACTCGGCCAGCCGAAAGCTTGAGAAAATACTTGAACTCTTGTAGGGGCTCACTCGTCCCCACCTGACAAGATGTTCAGCTTCGGTGGCTGGCCGGAAGGGGCGGCAGCACGGTGGCGCGGGGGCGAGACGGCTTCAGAGAGAGCGTCGCCACGAAGAGCGCGATCGAGAGCAGAGCCGGAAGAGCGGCGAGCAGCATGGTGCTTACCCGGGGTTGCATCGGCGATGCCGGCCGTAACCCGCTGGAACTGCTCGAGGATCGATCCGATGGCTGTGGCCGTCCGGCCGCAGCGCGTGTCCGTCGCCCCTCATCTCTCTATTCGTGCGCCGCCACCACGGAGAGCGCCGCCACGGCGGCCAGCTCCGTGCGCAGCACGAACGGCGCGAGCCGAACCGGAACGAAGCCGGCCGCCGCCAGCTGGGCGACCTCGCCGGCCGAAAAGCCGCCCTCTGGCCCGACCGCGAGCGTGACGGCGCGCTCGCGCGGCGCCTCTCGCAGCGCTTCGACGAGCGACGTGGGGGCGGCTGGCTCCAAATGCAGTAGCAGGCCGCGCGCCGCGCTGACGCCCTCGCTCAAGTCGACCAGCCCTTCGAGCGCGGGCAAATCACCGCGACCGCATTGGCGCGCGGCGTCGAGCATCACCGCTCGCAGCCGCTCGTGGCGCAGCTCCGCGCCGGCCACGCTGCGCTCGGTGCGCACGAACGCGACCGCGCTGGCGCCGAGCGCAACGGCGGCGCGCAGGACTTGCTCCGGCTTGTCGCCCTTGGCAAAGCCTTGCAGCAGCACGACCTCGCGTCGCGTCACGCGCGCCGCGGGGCGCGGCGAGCCCACTCGCACCAGCGCGGGCACGTCTCGCAGCAGCTCGGCGTCGGCTTCGGTGCCCGCTTCGGGGTCGAACAGCTGCAGCGCGTCTCCAGCGCGCAGGCGCAGCACGCGCACGAGGTAGCCGCCCAGCTCGCGCGACAGCGATTGCTCTCCGGCACACAGCGGACTCAGAGGCGCGCGCGGCGGTTGTGCCATCGGGGCGCCGCTACTCCGGAAGACCGCGACCGTAGTCGGAGTAGGCCGCGCGGGCGGGCACGGAGATCAGGCAATCTCCGCGGTCGGCCACCGGCGGTGGCAGAGCCCCGTCCGGCAACACCAGCGCGGTCAATCGACCGCCGTACACGCAGCCCGTATCGAGCCCGGTGGCGAACGGGTGCAGCTGCGGGTGCTTGCGCGCGTTGTGGCCGAACACGATGTGCGCAGGGCCCGCGTAGCGCGCGCCCCAAGGCTCGCCCCATTTTTCCGACGGCTCGCCTTCGGCGTCGATGGAGCGCACGTGGGTCACCACCCAGGGATCTTGCTCCGCCAAGGATCGCCGAGGATCGATCCCGGCGTGCGCGACTACCACGCCGTGCTCGGGTACGTCGACGAACAGGGGCAAGCCGACCAAGAGCTCCCAATCTTCGGGCTCGAGCGCGTCCACGATGTGTTGATGCGAAGCGCTGAGGCGCGGCGGCTTGCCGCCAGTTTGACGCGCGCGATGCGCGTCGAGCAGCCGCTGTTCGTGGTTGCCAACCGGCGCGCGCCCACCCAGCTCGCGGTACAGCCGCAACACCTCGTGTGGCTTGGGGCCGCGGCTCAGCAGGTCGCCGGTGAAGACCACGCGGTCACCGCTGGTGAGGGCGGCGTGGTCGACGAGATCGGAGAGCTCGTCGGCGCAGCTATGAACGTCTCCGATGAACAGCGTCCGGGGCATGGGCAGGGAATGACCGAGTAAACCGCGGGCGGCCAGCCAGCGCGAAGGAGTTACGAGTTAGCAGTTGGCTCGCGTCGCGCGACCTTCGAAAATTCCGGCATGGCCGCCGGCCGATTGACCGAGGGCAAACCCTTACGCCAAAGCCGCCAAAAACCCAATTCCTGCTCTTGCAGTGCCGGCGTAACGCAAGCTAAGGTCGCGAAAGTTTCGAGGAGGCCCTCAGTAATGTCGCAAAGCGTCCGTTCCGCCGCCATTTCAACGCTTATCTCCGCCCTGTGTTTGGGAGCCTTTGGCTGCGGTCAAGAAGAGGTGCCTTACAAGGCACGCGGTGCCAACAGCGGTGCTCGGGCGGCCCTGCCCCCCGCCGCCAACCTGCCCAAGCGCCCCATCAAGAATGGTGACACTTGGACGGTTTGGGGCGCGAGCTACTCGCTCCGCAGCCGGGTGCACCGCAAAGAGGTCGCCAACAAGCGCCTCTCCATCGCCGGCTACATCGTCAAGAGCAACATGACCGAGGCTCCGGCGTGCGCCGTCCACAAGGCAGGCAAGGCCGACGCCGAGGACTGCAATGCCCCCGTGCCCGCGTTCTGGATCGGCGACACCAAAGACGCGCCCGAAGCCGACTGCATCAAGGTGATGGGTTGGGCCTCGAACTTCGCCCAAATCTTCGACGCCATCGACGAGTTCGACAAGGGCAAGGAAGGCGCCGAGTATAACGACGCCAACTGGGGCGTGAAGGTACCAAACCCCCTGCCCGCCGTCGGCGCCAAGGTGACCGTGACCGGTCAGTACGGCGTCTCGTTCAGCAAGGCCTCATCCGGTGCCGAAGCCGACCCCTTCATGGGCGTCATGGACTTCCAGGAAATGACGGTTCAAGAGCCGGCCGCTGAGCTTGCGACGCTGCCCGGCAAGAAGCGCAAAGACAAGAAGTGAACGGGGCTCGCCGGTAGGTACCGCCTGAAAAAGCGGGCGCCCTCCCGGCAAAGCCGGTAATGGTCAAGCGGCCGATGCTGCAGCAAGCGTTGCAACTCGGCCGCTCCTGTTTTCGGCGGCTCCTTCTGACGTCCAGCGCGGCAGCGCTGTTGCTCGGCTGCGCTGCCGACCTGAAAGAGCGCACGGTGAGCGACGTGCGGCTCGTCGAGACGAGCCCGAGCGCCGTCGACGTGGACGACGCGCTCGCCGGGTTGGCCACGGCCGCCCCGCGGACTCTGCTCTGGGTCGAGCGCGAGCGCGACGTCTATGACGCCACCTTGCTCGCCCGCGACGTGGAGCGCATCGAGCGCTTCTACCGGGCCCGCGGCTACTACGACGCCAAGGTCGTAGCCACGCGCGTGCAAAGCGTGGGAGAGCGCCAGGTCGAGATCGAGGTGCACGTGACGCCGGGGCCGCGCGTCACCGTGCGCAAGGTCGAGGTCGAGCAGTCGGGGCTACTGGGCCTGCCCTTCGACGTGAACAAGAAATACTTCGAGCTGCCGCGCATCACCCCCGGCGCCCCCTTCGACGAAACCCTGCTCGATCAGCGCAAGCGCGAGCTGGAGGTGATGCTGAAAGAGTCGGGCTACGCCTACGCCAAGGTGCGGGTGCGGGCCACGGTGGATTTGAACGCGCGCGCCGCCGACATCATGACCGAGCTTTTGCCCGGCAAGCGCGCGCGCTTCGGTGAGATTCGCATCATTGGCTTGCAGAAGATCCCCGCCGACAAAGTTCGCGCGGCCCTCAGCATCGAACGGGGCGACCAATACTCCGAGGTCGAGCAAGAAGACGCACGCCAAGCGCTCGGCGACATGAAGCTGTTCACGCGTATCGACGTCAGCCCGGATCTCTCCAACCCGGACGCCGACGAAGTGCCCATCTTGGTGACGTTGCAGGAAGATCAGCTGCGCAAGTTGGTGCTGGGCGGCGGCACCGTGATTGACGCGCTCAAGTTCGAGATGCACCTGCGCACCGGCTGGGAGCACAAAAATTTCTTGGGTGGTGCGCGTCGCCTCAGCATCGACGTCACCGGCGGCGTCGATTTATTTCCGTGGCGGCTCGAGAACCTGAAAACCCTGGGCATTTCGCCCAAATTTTTCCCCGTGCTCGACAGCAGCGTCACGCTCGAGCAACCGGCGTTGTTCAACGGCCGCACCCAAGGCCGGGCCAAGGCGGGCTACTCGGTGCGCCCGGTCCTGTACTCCGAGGCGTACGCCAAAGACGAGAGAGTGCTCGGCTACCACAAGCCGAACGGGCAGCTGGCGCTGAGCCGCAAATTCCCCGCTCAGCGCATCGAGCTCACCACCTCGTACAATCTGCAAGCCAACATACCGATCAGCTACCAGAAGCAGCTGCCCGACGGCCTGCAGACGGTCTGGATTTCGTACCCTCGGCTCGAGGGCATCATCCAGACCTTGCCGGGAGACATCGTGGAAGCGCCCTCCAAGCGGGAGCTCACGCTGTCGTTCCGCAACTCACTCGAGATCGCGGGCCTGAAGCTGGGCGGCACGCATTACTTCGGCGGCTCCGTCTCGGACATCAAGATCGAGCCAGAAGTGCGCTTCTTGGTGCCCGTGTTCCACAAACGACGCGATCCCGAGCAAAAGGCCGGCAACCTCACCGTGGCCGGCCGCGTGAAGTTCGGCTTCCTGCTCGCCCCCGACTACGGCCAAAGCTTGCGCACCGATCAGGGCGCGGCCATCGCGAGCGGTGACCAAAACCCGCTGCTCGATCAGCAAAAGTTGCTCTCGCGCGCGTTCTATTCCGGCGGCGCCACCTCCAACCGCGGCTACCCGCAAATGGCCATCAGCCCGCAAGGCCCTGTCGGTTTCCTGGTTCCGACCAGCATCAACTGCGACCCCAGCATCATGCGCACGCCCGCAGAAGAGGAGCAGTGCATCCGTCCGCTGGGCGGCTTTACGCAATGGGAGGCGTCACTCGAGCTGCGCTACGCGGGGCTCTTCCCGATCACCCTGGTGGCGTTCGCCGACGCCGCCGATGTTTCGCGAGATATTGGCACGCTGCAATTCAACTACCCCCACCTTTCCGTGGGCCCAGGCGTGCGCTACGAATCACCAGTGGGACCGATTCGCTTCGATTTCGGTATTCGCGTCCCCGGCGCGCAAGCTTGGGGCCAAAAAGAGCTGCCCCAGAACCCGCAGAGCCACGGTAAAGAGCCGCCGCTGCTCTTGGGCATCCCTGCCGCCGTTCAAATCGCGATCGGAGACGCCTTCTGATGGCGACCCGAGCCCCGCGCCGGCGAGGGCGGCTCTTGTCGAGCTTGGTCGGCCTCGCCTCGGTGTTGGGCATCACCGCGCTGTTCGGCGTGGGCTTCACCGCGGGCTTGCTCGGCCATTTGAATTTGCCGGCCGGGCGGCGCGTCACGGCCAAGCTTCTAGCCAGCACGCTCGTCGACTTGTTCCAGGGTGAGGTGGCGATCGGCGCCATCAGCAAGGTGAGCCCGCACGAGCTGTGGGCCGAAGACATCGTGGTGCGTGACCGAGCGCATCGCATCGTGCTGAAGGTGACGCGCCTGACGGCCCAGGCCGACCTGCGAGACATCCTGACGCGGGTCCTCCGCGGCGACCAAAAGCTGACCATCACGCTCGACCACGTCCGCGTGGAGCACGCCGAAGCCGACATCATCCCCGCCGAGGACGGCATTCCGACCCTGGCGCACGCGCTCACGCCGCGCCCCACGCCCGCCAATGGCGCCTCCAGCAGCGCCGGGCGGTACGTGCGGGTGTGGCTGCCCGCTGTCGAAGTTGGTCAGGGGTTCGCCCGCGGCAGCGTGGCCGGCAGCCCTACGCTGGAGACCGAGCTCAGCGGGCTCCGCGGCTCCGTATTGGCCACGCCCGCGGGCGCGGCGATCGACCTCGAGCGCTTCGCGCTGCTGGCGCGCGGCATCGGCGGCGCAGACGCAAAGGGCATCGCCACGTTGCACGTGCGCGCGCCCGGCGCGGTCTGGGGCTCGTTCGACGGTTACATGGGGGAGGTCCAATTCGGCAGCGTGGTCCGTTGGGAAAAAGAGGCGCTCGATTTGAGAGTCGACTTGCCACGCGCGGAGCCGGCGGCGGCGCGGGCCCTGCTCGCTCAATGGCCGCTGCTCGTCCCGGCCGAGGCGCGCCTGCACCTCGCGGGCAAGCCTCCCGAGCTGGCGCTAGACGTGCAAGCCAAGATCGGCGAAGCCGCCACGCTCAACGCCAACGGAAACCTGAGCGCCGCGAGCCCCGCGCGCCTGCAGTTGGACGTCGCAGGCCGCCAGCTGGATCTGCGCGCCCTCTGGCCCAGCGCGCCGCCGACCAGCATCGACCTCGACACCGACGTCGGGCTGCACGTGGAAGCGGGCAAAGTCGTCGTCGACCTGGGCGGCTCGTCGCAGCCAACGCGCCTGGACGGCCACCTCATCCCCCCCATCGATTTCTCTGGGCAGGCCACGAACGGCGGCTTCACGGGCGAAGCCAAGATCCACGACCTCGGCTTGCCCGTCGATCTGGCTTTCACGGTGCACGCCGACGGCAAAATCGACGTCGACGCCGAGGCAAAACGCGTGAACCTGGCCAAGGTCGAGCGGCTCGAGCCGTATTTCGACGGCAGCGGCAGCGCCGACGTGAAGGTCCACGCCACGCTCGACCACGGGCGGCTCGACACCACCTTGGCGCTCGACGTGCAGCGCCTCGTCTATCACGGCGTCGCGCTGCAGAGCGGCCGGCTCACGGCCGGAGCCAAGGGCTCGCTCGACAAACTGGATCAACTCGCGCTCGACGCGCGCTTGAGCGGCAAGAAGCTGAGCGCGGGTCGCTTCGAGTTCGACGAAGTGGCCGCGACCGCGCGCGGCCCGCTACGCGCGACGTCCGTGACCACCACCTTGACGGCGCCGAACGGCCCCAGCGTGGACGCGCGCGCCACCGTGGCGCTCGGCAAGCCCGTGTCGGTGCGCGAGCTGTCGCTCGGCGTTTCGCGCGACAACGTGGAGATCCGCGGAGACGTCGCGCAGCTGGATTTGGCCGAAGACCGCGTGCTGGTTCGCAACCTGCGCCTGCACGGCGCCACCGGCGAGCTGAACGGCGACGCCGAGGTCACGCCGCGCTCGCTGAGCGTCACCGCGCAGGGCCAAAACCTCGATCTATCGGCGTTTTCCCGGATCTTGGGCCTACCGCGCGGCGTGCTGGAGGGGCGCGCCAGCCTGAGCGTCGACGCGCTCACGAGCGGCAAGACTCAGCGCGGCAGCCTCGATGTCTCGGTCAGGAACGCGACCATCGCCGGGTTGAGCGACATCTCCGGACAGCTCAGCGCCAAGCTCGAGGGCAACCAGCTGACGGGCGCCAGCACCGGGCGCATCGAGGCGCTCGGAGGTTTCTCGGCAGATTGGGCGGGCGAGCTGGCGGGCCCCCCCACCGAGCGCGCCTCGTTCGAGCGCGCGACCGGTAACGCGACGCTCTCGTTGAACGACGTCACGCTCGACTACTTGGGGCAATTCTTCGCCGATCAGGAGCTCGACGTTGGAGGTCAGGCAACCGCCACCCTGCACCTCGAGCGCAGCGACCCCGACGCCGTGCCCAACCTCGAGCTGTCGGGAAGCACCCAGGGCCTCAACGTGAGAATTGCCCGGCCCCAAGGAGCCCCCGTCGTCTTCACCGGCATCGAGCTGATGGCGTCGGCCGTGCACGATGGCGCGACCGGCGCCACGTCCCTCGCGGTCAGCGCCAGCCAAGGCTCAGAACGGCTCATCACCACCAGCCTCGACCTCACCCTCGACGCCAGGGCCGCGCTGACCGAAAAAGAGCCGCTGCTCGCGCAGCTACGCGAGCGTCCCCTGCTCGCCAAGGTCGTCGTCAGCCGTCTGGATCTCGACAACCTGCCCCAGCCACTACGGGTGCCCGGGCTGCGGGGCCAGGTGCGAGTGGAAGGCACCGTGCGCGGCTCGGCCGCCGCGCCCATCGTGTCGCTCGGCGTGCGCGCCTCCGATCTACGCTTCGCGCTCAGCGAGCGGGCCGAGCCCATCGACGTGTGCGGCACGGCCGAGTACGCGCGCGAGGGCGGAGCCTTCAACGTCGGCGCCGAGGTCTTCCTGCCCGAGAGCTCGCCGCTCTCGAGCCGCGCGCCTTGCGGCGGCCGGCGCATCGCCAACGTCCGCCTGACCGGACGCGCGCCCTTCGACCTCGAGACCGGCGTTCAGGCCTGGTCTGGCACTGCTCAGGCCACGCTCGAGTCGCTACCACTCGCGACCATTCCTCCACTGGCCGAAGCGCGCCTGAACGGCACCGCCACCGGCACCGTGATGCTCGACCGCAGCGGAGAGCAGCCCAACGCCTCCGCTCAGCTGCAGCTGGCCGGCGTGCGGATGGATCGCCTCGACGTGGGCAACGGCACGCTCAAGCTGCGCAGCGACGGCGAACAGGCGCGGGTGGACTTCGAAATTCAGCACGGCCAAGCCTCCGTCAAGGGCGGCCTGAACGCGGGGCTGTCTTGGGCCTCGGAGCTGCCGGCGGTGGACGACCGGCAGCCCATCGACCTCGCGCTCACGGCCAAGAAGCTGGAGGCCTCGATCTTGGAGCCATTTTTGCGCGATTTCGTCAGTGAGCTGCGCGGCAACGTGAACGGCAGCATCAGCGCGCGGCTGGACGCGCTCCACCAAGGCGAAGACTCGCGGCGCGTGGAGCAGGTCGGCGGCGACCTCACCCTGAGCGACGGTTCGTTCGTTTTGACCGGCCTCGGCTTCCGGCTGCGCGACGTCGATTTCGCGGCCCGCGCGACCCGCGACGGCGACACCACCCTCGTCGACGTGCCCAACTTCATCGCCACCGCCGGCTCCAAGCTCCACAACCTGCAGTCGCACCTGACCTTCCGTTTGAAGGGCTTCGATATCGTGTCGGGCTCCGTGTCCATGAACGTGAAGAGCTTGCCGCTGGTGGTCGACGGCATCACGCGCGCCAACGCCGACATCGACATCAGCCGGTTGACGATCAAGCGCGAGCCCGACTTCATCGTCGTCGACGTTCCGTTCGACCGACTGACGGCGCGCTTGCCCGGTGAGTCATCACGGACCCTGACCGAGCTCGACGAGAACGAGAACATCACGCTGCTCCAACCGGTGGCGGAGCCGAAGGCAACCCGCAACGAGGCCTCCCTGCCCTGGCAGTTCGCCATTCACCTCGGCGAAAACGCCAAGCTCGAGCGGGGCCAACAGCTGAATTTGCCGATCTCCGGCGACCCGGTGGTCGCGCTCGCGGCCGCCATGAGCGTGACCGGCAGCATCGGCCTGCAGCGCCACGGCAGCGTGCAATTGCTGGGCAAGACCTTCGTCATCGAAGGGGGCGCGGTCGTGTTCGACACGCCCGATCCGGCCGATCCGCGGTTGGACGTGCGCGCCAGCTGGCGTTCGGCGACCAGCGACACCCTCTTCATGTACGTGTCGGGTACGCTTTCACACCCCAAGGTTCAGTTCGATCGCCCGCCGGACCAGGCCCTCGCCTTACTGCGCGGCGGCGCCGAGAGCGGCACGACCGACATTGGCTTCGGAGTCCTCGACACCTTGCTCGAGGACACCCCTCTGGCGCGAGTGCAGCTGCGCGGCCAGGATTCGCAAGACACTACCCACGGGGCGACCTACACCGCGGCCTACCGCTTGGACGACCGCATCGTCGTCGAGGGCAACTACCAGGCGGGGGCCAACACGAGCCAGGGTGACCCCAGCGGTGCCACCGTGGGAGCGGCGGTCGACTGGCGATTGACCAAGACCATCTCGCTCCGCGGCCAGCTCGGCACCATCGGTACCGGGGTCGATTTGGTCTATCAGTATCGATATTGAGGCCGAGGCAAATGGCCACACCACCATCGGATTGGTAATTTCCCCTGCCAAATCCGCCAATTAGCGCGGACACATATTGACACATCGTTGCTCCAACTAGGGACAATCCCTCGGCCCTCGAGCGTGCTCTTCTTGTCGGTTCCAGGAGATGCAGTCCGAAGCCGCGCACCCGACGCCCTCCAGTAGTCGCCCTCCACGCGTGCTGGTCGTGGACGACGAGCCACAAGTGCTCGTCGCGCTCAAAGACCTGCTGGAAGACCACTTCGACGTCACCACCACCGACCGGCCCGAGCACGCGCTGCGCATCGCCGAAGAAGACGCGGACCTGGCGGTCGTGCTCTCGGACCAGCGCATGCCCGGCATGACCGGCGACGAGCTGCTCGCCCGGCTCCAAGAGCACTCCAGCGCCAGCCGCATCTTGTGCACCGGCTTCGCCGACTTGGCCGCCGTCGTGCGCTCCGTGAACGAAGGCAAGATCTTCGCCTACGTGACCAAGCCCTGGGACGGCGTGGATCTACGGCTGAAAATCCAGCACGCGGCTGACCACTTTCGCCTCAACCACGAGCTCGCTTACGAAAAGCAGCTCCTGGGCGACCTGATGAACGGCATCCCCGACGCGATTTTCTTCAAGGATGCCCAGCAGCGCTACCTGCGCGTGAACCCGGCCTTCCTGAGCGCCTTCGGCCTGAGCAACGACCGGGTGCTGGGAAAGCGCATCTCGGAGGTGATGACCGGCGACGCCACCGCGCTCGAAATCGAAGCCCGCGAGCGCGACATCTTGCAAGACGGCCTGCCGCGGCGCGACATGCTCCACTGCCTACGCTCGGGGGACAAACGGGTTTCGTGGTCGACCACGCGCGCGGCCATCCGCTCTCCGGAGGGCAAGATCATCGGCCTGGTGGGGGTCGCGCAAGACATCACGGAGATGCTCCAAACTCAAGAGGCGCTGCGCGTGAGCGAGGAGCGCCTGCGCTTGGCCTTCCTGGCCTCGAACAGCGGCCTGTTCGATTGGAACTTGGAGACTGGCGAGACCATGTATTCGCCGACCTCCGCGCTGGAGCAGGCGGGCGCCACGCCGGTTCACGACTTTGCCGCGCTGGAGGAGCGCATCCACCCCGATGATCTCGGCCGCTTGCGCGAAGCGCTCAATGAGCACTTCGATCGCCGCGTGCCGCTGCGCGCGCTGGAGGTGCGGGCCCGAGACGCCGCGGGCGATTACCGCTGGTTCGAGATCAGCGCCCAAGCCGCCTGGAACGCGGCCGGCAAGGCGGTACGGCTGGTGGGCGCGACCTCGGACATCACGCAACGCAAGGCTCAGCACAGCCGGCTGGCCCGGCTCGACTACCTCACGTTGCACGACGAGCTGACCGGGCTCGCCAACCGCGCACAGCTCGTGGCCGAGCTGGAGCGCCAGCTAGGCACGTCGCAAGCTCGCTCCGAAATGCTCGCGCTGGTCGCCGTCGACGTCGTGCGCTTTCGCCACGTCAACGACACGCTAGGGCGACGCGCCGGCGACATGATGTTGCAAGAGGTCGCGCGCAGGCTCAGCAGCGCCGTGGAGCCGGGCGATCTCGTGGCGCGCTTCCAGAGCGACTCTTTCATGGTGATGAAGCCGAGCATCGACCATGAGTCGGAGGTGGCGCACTGGGTGCAGCAAACCCTCACGCCTGCCTTCAAACAATCCCTCAACGTCGACGGGACCGATCTGGTCTTGTCGACCAAGTGCGGTATCGCGCTCTACCCGTCAGACGCCGCGACGGCCGACGCGTTGATCGCCAACGCCGAAACCGCGCTCAAGCAGGCCAAGCATAGCCCGCTGCCATATCTGTTCTACGCGCCCAGCATGAACAGCCGCGTCGCCGAAAAGCTGCGGCTCGAGACCAAGCTGCGGCGCGCTCTGGCCAACGAGGAATTTCTTCTCTATTACCAGCCCAAGGTCGACCTCAAATCCGGGGAGATAGTCGGCGTAGAGGCGCTGATTCGCTGGCGCGATCCCGAGGTCGGCCTGGTGCCGCCCGGCACTTTCATCCCGCTGTTGGAAGAGACGGAGCTGATTTTGCCCGTAGGGGCGTGGGTGCTGGAGCGCGCCGCTCGGCAACACGTCGAATGGCAGGTCCTCGGGGTGGACGTTCCGCGCATCGCCGTCAACGTGTCGGCGCTGCAGCTCGCCCAACGCGAGTTCATTGCCACGCTCGACGCCACGCTCGCCCGCTACCCTGCCGCCGCGGCCGGCCTAGACCTGGAGCTGACCGAGAGCGTGCTGATGGACGATCTCTCGGGCAACATCGAGAAGCTGCGCGCCGCCAAGGAGCGCGGCCTGCAGGTGGCCATCGACGACTTCGGCACCGGCTACTCGTCGCTCGGTTATTTGAGCCGCTTGCCGCTCGACGCCCTCAAGGTCGACCGCTCCTTCATCGACAACATGGCCGACGATCCGCAGCAAATGTCGATCGTCACCGCCATCATCTCGCTGGCCCACGCCATCGACCTGAAAGTCATCGCCGAAGGCGTCGAGACCGCCACCCAGGCGCAGCTCCTCCGGCTCTTACGCTGCGACCAGATCCAAGGCTACCTCCTCGCCCGACCCGAGCCCGCAGAAACCGTGGCCAAGATGCTCGGACGCAAGCTCGAGATCCCGAAGCCGGCGCGCGGCTGAGGTGACGGCGGTCGCCGAAAGCTCACGCAACGCCCGAGCTCCAAGCCAGGCTCGGAGGCGCGAGCCGCAAGCGGGCGGCTCGAACCGAGGTGCTTGCGCGACCGTTCCGCGGCGTGTCACAAGCGGCAGATGGTAGCGGGTGGTGTGGGTCTTGATTAACGGAGCGATTCTTCGGCGTGCGATGGTGTCCCTGGTGTGCATCGCTGCAATCGCCGCATGCAGCGACGACGACAGGCCGAGCAAGCCCACCGCACCAAACGGTGGAAGCACCGGCAGTGGCGGCGAAGCCGCGCAGCTCACGCCCGCCGGTGAAGGCCGTTACCCGAGCGACGGCGGCGCGCGGGCAGGAGCCGGTGCGGGCGCTCGAGCAGCTGGCGGCCAAGGCGGCGCTCCGCCAGCTGGCGACCAAGGCGGCGCTCCACCAGCTGGCAACCAAGGCGGCGCTCCGCCAGTTAGCGGCCAAGGCGGCGCTCCGCCAGCTGGCGACCAAGGCGGCGCTCCACCAGCTGGCGGCCAAGGCGGCGCTCCGCCAGCTGGCGGTCAAGGCGGCGCTCCACCCGCTGGCGGTCAAGGCGGCGCTCCACGAGCTCTTGGCGAAGCTGGCGCTCCAGGAGCCGCTGCCGAGGGCGGGGGGCCCGCGGGAGCTGGCGGTAACGGAGAAGGCGCGAGCGCTCCCGTGGCTGGCTACGGCGGAGAGGAGAGCCGCCCAGAGCCACCACTCGACTCGGCGAGCGTCGTCGTCCTCCCTATCGACGAACGCCCCTACACGGAGTGTGAAGCCTACAGGATCGGCAGTGATGCTTACATCCCGGACGCCGACGGGCTGCCGATCAGAATTTATGATGGTGAGTACCACCATAATCCGGTCAACACCTCGCAGGCGGGTCTCGAGTGGCTGGCCTGCTACCGAGAAACCAACGACCCCTGGTACCTGGAGCATGCCATCAAGGCGGGGCACCGCTTGATCGAGACCGCCCACGACTTCGACGGGGCCATGTTCTTTCCGTACCTCTTCGACTACAGCATCCACGGAACCAGCGCGTACTCGCTGGTCGCGCCCTGGTACTCGGGCATGGCGCAAGGTCAGGCGCTCTCGCTGTTCAGTCGACTGGGCGAGCAGACCTCCGAACCGGAGTGGGAGGCAGCGGCCGCCGCCACACTGGCGAGCTTCCACCACGTACGCGGCGAGGACGCCCCCTGGATCATCGACGTCGACGAGGACAACTCCGCGTGGATCGAAGAGTATCCGAGCGACTTCGAGTCGCACGTCTTGAACGGCTTCATGTTCGCGATGTTCGGCCTGTATGACTACTACGCTTGGCGAGGCGACCCCTTCGCCAAGAAGGTCTTTCTGCAGACGTTGCACACGCTACGGCGCAACGTAGAGAGCTTCCGCAACCCGGGGGCGATCTCCGTCTATTGCCTGTCCCATCGCCGGAAGAGCAACGGCTACCACGCCATCCACATCGGCCAGCTGCAGGCCATTACCCTCATGACCGAAGACCCCTACTTCGCGTCCGTCGCGGACATGTTTCTCGAAGACTACGCACCTTGACGGTGGCTCGGGGGAGCACGAACGTCGCGCCGGCGTGCTGCTGGCGCGCAGCACAGGCGCAGCCTCGTCAGGCGTCCAGCGCGCGCTGCAGCGCCAATCGCGCGGCCGCGATCAGCACGCGCTGAGCGTCTACCAGAAGATAGACGAAGCAATCTGGCGCCGTGGGCACGAAGCGAACGAGGTGAAAGAACTTGTCCGTCACCACGATGGAGTCCTCGACTCGCTCTTCGCGCGACAGCACGTTCAGGCAATGAACGTGCGCCCAGGCAACGTCCGAGCTCAGCTCGCGTCCTTTGTGCATCAGGCAAACGCCCGTGAGCCGATCGATCACCGCCGCGCCCAAGACACCGTCGCCGCGCAGCGCGCGCTCGAGCATCTCGGCGATTTGCTCGCGCGACGCGCCGGCCTCGGGCACCGAAAAGGCGTCCTGCCATTGCCGCTCCGGACCGGGTGCCGACGGAAAGACGGACCGCGGACGCAGCGGCGGCGCTTCCTCGCCCAGCAGCTCTTCCAGATCGAACAACAGATCTTCGGAGTAGCCGCGTTGTCGCGGCAAAAATAGGATCTCTGGCCGTTCGAAGCGCAAAATGGTCTGCATCTTGCGCTTCGTCCAGGCCAGCATGTGCTCGCGCAGCTCGGCTCGATCCACCAGGCCAAAGCTGACCAGCGTGTCGCTGAGCCGCGCGCCCGTCCGGCGACACTCGGCCACGACCTCGCGCACCGTCTCAGCGTCGATGCCGGACTCGGGGGCGAGGATGTCGAGCAGCGTGTTGCGATCGTCCGAGACGTGCGCCCAAGCGACGTGCCGGCGGTGAAACAAGACGCGGGCGCTCACCGCGCCATCCTTGACGATCAGCTCACCATCTCCCGCGTCCCGGGCTCTGAACAAGGCTTGGGCAACGGCGCGCGATTGTGAACGACTCGCGCCCGACCTGCGCTCCGCGGGCAACAGGCGCGCGACCAGAATGTCCGGCGCCACCGGCTTGGACAAGAAGTCATCGGCGCCAGCGCCCAGGCCCTCCAGCACGTCTTCGCGCTTGTTCCTCGCCGTGATGAGCACGATGTAGGGTTGTGGAACGAGGCCCGACTTGCGCACGCGGTTACAAACCTCGGGGCCACTCGAGCCGGGCATCATCCAGTCGAGCAGCAGCACGTCCGGGTACGGCTCCTCGAGCGCCAGCGCCAGCGCCTGCTCCCCGTCTTCGACCGGGGTAATCTGGTGCGAAGTCCGGGCTTGCAGCGTTCGGAGCACGAGCTCACGACTGAACCGCTCGTCGTCGGCGAGAATGATGCGCATGCAGGCGTCTTCCGTTAGCCCAGCTCACCCTACGGACAGCCCCGCCCCGACGTTAGCCCCGGCGCCAGATCCGGCCACGCTGTCGGATCGAGAGGTGGGCAGCAGGCCCCTCGGAGGGCCGGGCGCCCATGAAGTCCTCTTTCAATGGCATCTCTGCAGCACGGAGCCTTTCACGAGGTCTGCTGAGCACTGAACCGGACTCCACTGGTCGTAGCGGCAAGAACATTGGTCCAAGGTCTGGCCGCAGCCGGGTAGCTCGTGCCAGGGGCAGACGTCCCCGAGCGACACCCAACAGTCCGATGAAGCCTCGCAGGAGGTGGTCGTATACTCAGCCTCGAGGGTCCCGCTGCAGTCGACGTCGAAACCTCGACCGCAGACGCTGTCGGGGACGTCGGTCCAATCAGCCCCAGGATGAACTGCCCCGTTGCCGTCGCAGCAATCCTCGAGCTGACCCGTGACGTACCCGTCCGGGGCAGCGCCACAGCGGGTCATTGAAGCCGCGAAGGTTCCGTAGCCGTCGCCATCTTGATCGAGGTAGTACTGGACCTTCTCGCTGGCGCCCTTGCACTCGAGGTAGGCGCCCGACTTGCCGTTGGCGCACACCCGCTTGCCGTCTCCGCACGGGCCGCAAGGATACTCCTCGCCGTCGATGCACGAGCAGCCTTCGTTGACCTCGCCATCGCAATCGTCGTCGTTATTCAGCACGCACGTATCTGGCTTGGCTTCGATGCTGCACGGCCCCCACTCACCCGCCTCGCAGGTTTGTGCGCCCTTGGCGCACGACCCCACGTACCCTCCCTTCTCGCACAGGCGGATCTTCCCCGTCTCGCACGTGCAGCCTTCGTTTTGGTTGCCATCGCAATCGTCGTCGTTGTCGGGGGCGCAGGTGTCGGGAGCGGGTGTGATACTGCAGGCGCCCCATTGTCCAGCGGCGTCGCAGGTCTGTATGCCGTCGGCGCAGGCGCCGAACAGCTTGCCCTCGCTGCATTTGCGCTCGTCACCCGTCACGCACTCACAGCCGTCGTTCTCGACTCCATCGCAAGAAGCGTCGTCCCCTAGCTCGTAGCAACTGTCGCTCTCCTCCGCGGCCACGTCACACTCGCTCCAGCCGTCATGGCCCAAGCACTCTTGCGAGCCAAAGGCACAGTTTCCAAGGCTGCCGCCTTCGGAGCACGGACGCATCGCGCCTCGCACGCAGGGGCAATCGTCGTTTGCCTCGCCATCACAATTGGCGGGCTCGCCCCCTTCACCACCGGCGCCGCCAACGTCCTCAGCGCCTGACTCGGGCTCGTCGCCGGCAGCGGTACACGCTCCGAGCTGACAAGCCTGTCCGCTCAAGCAATCGTCGCTACTCTGGCACGCGTTGCGACACGCCGCTCCAATGCAGCTCAATCCATCGGGACATGGGTGCCTGCTATCGCAACTACCGGCCCCCTCGGCAACGCATGCAGCGTCGCCCGCCGTTTGCACACAACGCCCTCCGTTAGGGCAGTCTTGATCCGCGTGACACTGCGCGCTGCACACCCGAAACAGGCAAATTTGCGAACCGGGACAGTCCGAAGCCAACAAGCAGCTCTCGGGGAAGGGCTTCCCTTCGGTGATATCGAACACGGCATTGCAGCCGACGCTCAACAGCAAGGTCGACACTGCCAGACGCCAAGCGCGCCCGTCGGGCGATTGGGTAAACATGCCTAAAAGGTCCCGCCCAGCGCAGCTCGGAGGCCAGAGGCGCCCGGCACGACCGTCAGCGCCAGCTCCGGCTCTTCGCTCGTTGCCGCCTTCACGCGCCCGAGCACGAAGAGGCTGGTACCGGTCGCGACCAGCAACCCGCCCGTCACCATGAATGCCGTAGCCCAGTTGCCTTCGCGCACCGCATCGGCGCGAGCGGCCAGGCCGGCGTTGCCGCAAAACTCGCCGCTGCAGTCGGGCGCAGCGTGGCTCTTCGAACGCAAAGCGTTGCCCAAGAAGACTCCCCCGACGCCGAGCGCGACGACGCCTGCGCCCGCGCTGCCAACCCCTGCCCATTCCAAGGCTCGCCAGGGCTTGGTGCGCGCGGAGCCGCTCCCGGTGCGCGGGGCGGACAGAGCCCCCGATGACGTGACGAGCTCGGCCGGCGCATCGTCGAGCTCGGGCACCGAAATGCTGGCGCGAGCGCCCTCGGCGGCGATTGTCACTGAGCCGCGCCACGGCTGCTTGCCGCGAGCCGAAACCGCTATTTCATGCTCGCCGCCGTCGATTGGCACGGGCTCGTTCCAGACGCTGCGCCCCAAGAGGGTGCCGTCACGCCGGATTTCCAGATCGGGCGTTCGAGCCAACGCTCCCCCGATCTCGACGCGCAAGGTGGAGAGGCGTGGTCGCAGGGCCTCGGCGCGCTCGTGCGCCAGCTGTTGACGGTCTCTCTGGCCTTCGCGTTGGGCGCGACCTTCTGCTTCCGTCAGCTCGGCCCAGGCAGAGGCCAGCTTGCCTTGCCGCTCGTGGCACAGGGCCACTGCCAGTAAGGTTCCGGTGGCCGGGTCGAGCCGATAGCTCTCTGCCAATTTGGGGCAAGCGTCGGCCAGCTTGCCTTCGTCGAACAGCGTTACACCTTGTTCGAACAGGGCTTCGGCTGCGACCTCCTCCCCCGCGTGTGCGGCCGGCGTCCAAGTGGCAATTCCCAAACAACACGCCAAAGTGGTGCCAGGTATCTTCATTTCCGTGAACCGATGATGCTGCGCAAGCCTGTCGCGGTGGCGGGCGTTGCGGCAACGGGCCTCGCGCTCGTTGAAGGGGGCGGGCTCGTCACAGCCGGCGGGGAGCTCGTCTTCGCCGCCGACACCTTGACGGCCGGCTTCGGCGGCGGCGCCTCCCCCTGCACCACCGGCGGTGAGCCCTCTGCCGCGCTGGCCGCGGACACGCTGCGTACCGGAGCCGGAGCGGAAGCGGAAGCGGAAGCGGAAGCGGAAGCGGAAGCGGAAGCGGCCTCGATAGAGTCCGCGCCACTGGCAATGGCCAAGCGAGGCGGCCGTGAGCTTACGCTCGGAATCGATAGCTCCCCGGAGCTTGCGCGGCTCTGACCTACCGCACGATACACCGTGAAACCCGCGCCAACTGCGGCCAGCGCGGCCAAACCGCACGCCAGCATGAGCCCGAGCGGCTTCTTTCCGCCGGTCGGCGCAAGCGTGACGTCCGCCAAGGTTTGCGAGATGGCGCGCACCGAGCCCGGGTTGAAACTGGGGCTCGGCGACCGGGCGGCGGAACCGGTGAGCCGAGGCGAGCCTTCGACCAGGGCGTCACAAACTCTTCGCAGCTCGTCAGCCAGCGTGCGCGCGTCTTGAAATCGCTGCGCCGGATCGTGCGCTACGGCCCGCGCGAACCATTCGTCGAAGCCACGCGGCACAGCGGCGATGCTGGAAGGTACCGGAATCCGTCCGCTGCACACCAGTAGCGCCAACCCGCCGAGCGTGTCGGCCTCGAACGGCCGCCGACCGGTGAGGCATTCGAACGCGATCACCGCGAGAGCCCACGTGTCGGTGAGGTGGTCCAGGCCCTTGGCCCCACTGATTTGTTCAGGGCTCATGTAGTAAGGAGTGCCCAGCACCGCTCCCGTCTGGGTCGCGACCCCAGGCAATAGAGCGTGGACACTGCCTTTGGCGATGCCGAAGTCGAGCACCTTCCCGATCTCTTCGTCCTCGTTCTGGACCAAGAAGACGTTGTCGGGCTTCAAGTCGCGGTGGATGATGCCCGCCTGATGGGCCCGGCTGAGCGCCCGCGCCACGTGGCCCACGACCCGCGCGGTTTCGGCCGGAGTGAGAGAACGAGCGCGCGCCAAGCGCTCCGCGAGGCTCTCCCCCTCCATCAGCTCCATGACGATGAACGGCGTCTGGGTGGCGTCATCGACTCCATGATCCAGAATCTGGACCACGTGCGGGCTGCGCAGAGCGGCCGCGGACTGCGCCTCTCGGTGAAAGCGCTGTAGCGCCTCCGCGCTCCCTGCCAGCGCAGGCTCCATCAGCTTTATCGCCACCGGTGCGTTGAGCCCCAAATGGTCGGCGCGCCACACCGAGCCCATGCCACCGCGCCCGAGCAAGGAGATGATCCGATACTTGCCGCCAACTAGCGAGCCGACGTGCATCTTTCGGGCGATAGTCATCCGCCAGGTGCTGAAAGACAAGCAGCGTTGGCCGCCGCCGCGCGGCGCGTCAGCGGTGGTCACCGCTCGAGGGCGTGTCCACTCCCCCGCGCCCGAGCCCGAGCCGTCTCGCTCCGGTAGCGTCACAGAAAGTTCCAGTATCGCTTCGAGCACGACTGGCGAAGGCAAGAAACGGCGCGACCCAGACCGCTCGTCACGATGGCCCTTGAGAAAGCCCTTCGCCTCGGCTAGGCGCCGCTCGCTGGTGTCGAGCTTCTTCCCCACCACGCAAGGCAAGCGCCGGTTCGAAGAGGCCGTGCTGTGGGCCTTGCGTCAGCACCCATGGAGGCTCCGTAGCGTCTACTGAGGCTCGACTTCGTACTTCATCGAATAGCAGAACGGAATGGCCCGTCCGCTCTCCACCAGCGGACGATACTTCCAACGCGAAAGCACGTCGACGATCTGCGGATCCAAAGCTGGGCCCGCCGAACGCAAGATGCTCACCTTCGTCACCTCACCGCTCGCGCTGGCGCAAATGTTGACGGTGGCGCCGAAGGTTTGCCCGCTCTGTTTTAGAGCCGAAGGCACCCGGATGGCTTTCGAGCTGGGATTGGTCAGCAGGCGCCGATGGCCGAGCTTGGAAGCCAAAAGCTTTGGCGCGGCCGGCGCCAGCGGAGCAAGAACCGAAAATGGAAGGGGCGAAGGCGAAGGCGCAATAACCGGCGGCGGGACGGGTACGACCACGGGCGCGGCGACCACCACGGGAGCGTCCGCGGGAGGCGGCGCTGCCACTTCGCTAACGGCTTGGTGCTCGGGCGCATCCGGCAACGCGCGTCGCTCGCGCTCTTCGCGCTCGGAAGGGCTCGGCTTGGTGCGCTCGGAGGGGCGCAGTCGGGCCAGCTGCGCAGGCTCCGGAGAGAGCTCGGGCCGGCCCGCGTGAAGGGCGTCGACCTTGGGCGAGGGCGCTTCGCTCCGCGGCAAAGCGGGCTCGACCACGCTCGCGGCGCGCGAAGTCATGGGGGACGGGGCTGCGGGCGCCGCGTCGGCCGCGGCTCGAGCGGTGCTGGGCGGGGCCCTGAAATGGACGGTAGCAACGGCGGCCGCGATGGCCAGACCCGTCAATAAGCCGCTCGCACCAAACAGCGCGGCCCGCGACGACTTGGCCCTTGGCGCGGAGCTGGCTGCGACCGCCGGTAGCGAGGTGATCGAGTGGCGAGAAGACGAAGTCTCGGCCCACTCTTCCGCGACGCGCAACGAGGAGCGGCGCTCTTGGAGCCGCCCCGAGGTCGACTTCTGAACGAAGCTCGCGACCAGGGCGTCCGCGCGCGGGCCGAACGCCGAAGGGTACGCGTTCTCGAGCGCCTCGAGCAATTCGGCGATGGACGAGTAGCGCGCGTCGCGCTCCTTGCTCAGGGCTCGCATCACCACTTGCTCCAACGCCTCGGGGTAGTCTTCCACGAAGGCGGAAGGCGACGCGGCGGGAGCATCGGAGAGAATCCGCGCGATCGTGGCCGGCTCCGACCCACAGCGGAACGGGTGACGGCCCACCGTGAGCAGGTACAGCAAGATGCCGGTGGAGAACACGTCGACCCGGGCGTCCAGCGGCTCACCGCGTAGCTGCTCCGGGGCAAGGTACGAAATCTTTCCCTTGATCTCTCCCGAGCCGTAGGTGGCGCTAGAGGTCGTGGTGGCCACGCCGAAGTCGACGATCTTCACCGTGCCGGCGTCGGTAACCAGAATGTTCGGCGGGGAAATATCGCGATGGATGAGGCCAACGCGTTGTCCGTCCTCGTCACGCAAATCGTGGGCGGCGGCGAGGCCTCGACAAACCTGCCCGACCAAGTTGACGGCCACGTCGAGGGGAACGCCGCCGTGACCCTGGGCTTCGCGCAAGATGAAACGCAAAGATTCTCCGGCGACCAGCTCCATGACCAAGTACAGAATCCCTTCGTGCTCACCGAGCTCGAAGGTTTCGGCCACGTTCGGGTGATGGATCTGGGACGCCAGCATGGCTTCCTGAAACAGCATCTGCTCGAACTGTGCGTTCTCCAGAGTGCGCAAGATGGTCTTGATCGCGACCAGCTTCCGGAAGCCGCGCGTGCCTTTCAGGCGCGCAGCCCAGACGTTGCCCATTCCGCCTTTGGCGATGGGAACGAGCAACTCGTAGCGGCCAAGCATCTGACCGACGCGTAGCTCCTCCGAGACCTCATGGATAATGGTCGTCATTCGATGCCTCCCTCACGAACGCTCGAGCATAGTGGCGTTTCGCGGCAATGTCGCGTTTTTGAGAGCGACATTGCCGCCACACACGCGCCGCGAGCAGGGCCGCGAGCGCGACTACGAGCTCGCTCCAGTTGCGCGCGCTCGGCGCCGCGCGCTTGGCGACGCGTCACCGCGCGCTCGGCCGTGGCGTTCTTCTCCTCGAGACCTTCGCCGCCCGCAAGCCGCAAAAATTGCCTCGAATTGCTGCCGCTAGCCCGCTCGGGTCGAGCGACCTTCACCCGACCGAGGGCCAGTAGCGACCCGCCACGGCCTTCGCTTCCAAGCACGCGCGTCGTTGCGCCGCCCAACGAACACGTCCACGCATTCCCACTCGTACGTTGCATGTGTGGTTTGCCTAGCGAAAACTGGGCCGCGCCGAGCGCTTTGATAAACGCGCGCCCGCCAAAGCAAGCCGCAATTGGCGCAGGATCTAGTGCGAGGTGCGCCAGTGTAGACGCCGTACGCACTTCGATACCGTCGCCGATGTGAGGACCGCGGCGCGCGTGAGGCGTGCGTCAACTAACAAATGACTAGACGCTCCTGAGTACCCCATGGCGAGGAAATGTCGGCCGCGCGGCGGCGGGCTCGGCGAGCGTCGGCGATGAGGGGGGCGGCGGATACCGGCCTCCGGAGGCTCCCTGGCGCGCGCGGGCCGGATCGTGTCAAACTCGCGATGGTGTCGAGCTGGGAGTGAAGGGAAAGCAATTGTCGCATCTGTTTCACACCTTGGTCGTTTGCGGGGCTGGTCTCACGGTGGGCTGTGGGGGCCACTCGGCCTCGGACCAACGCGAGCCGGGCCCTGAGCGCGGCGGCAGTCAAGGCGGCGGCGGCTCGGCCGGAAACGGCTCCGGGGCAGCGAGCCAGGGCGGCCTCCTGCTGACGCCGGGCGGGGCGCCCTTCACCAACACCGCTGGCTCGAGCTCGCTAGGCGGAGTGGCGGGCACTATGCCGGGGCCGCTACTGCCCGGCGCGGAAGGCCAGTGGGTGTGTCGGGCCGAGCTGGCCGGCTGCGCCGGGGGCGATTTCGAAGGCACAGAGGCGTGGGGCTTCGAGCTCAGCTCTGCCTGCGCGGCCGACCCCGCGCGCCCCAAGAGCTCCGATGACTGCGCCGGCCAAGGGAAGCTCAGCTGCGCGCTCGGCTTCTTCGACGGTCAAGCGGTGCTGTTCAACTGCGAGTGCACGGCGCCCGACCTCAACCAGGGCTGCCCCTGCCCCGAGGCATCCAGCAACTGCTACACCTCGCGAGACGCTGAGTACTGCGACGAGCTGCAGGTCTATTGCGGCTGCGCCATGACCTGCATTGCCAAATGAGCGAGCGCGTCTACGCCGAAATCGACGCGGCGTTCGGCCACGCGGACACCGCCGAGCTCGCCACACGCCTGAGCGACGACCGGCGCGAGGCCCTACGCCGGTTCTGGCTCGGCCGGGCCAGCGGAGAGCTCACGACGGCGCTCTCGTTCGAGTACATGCTGGCCGATCTACGAGCGCTCGACGCACCCAGCGCCCTGACCAGCCTGGCCGAGCACGCCATCGCCGAAGAGCACCGGCACGTCGACTATTGCCTGCGCTTCGCGCGCTTGCTGAGTGAGGAGCCGGCCCAGGCCGACCTGGGGGGTACCAGGCCGCTCGTCTTCCAGGGCGCGGGCGACGCGGAAAACCGCCTTTTGAGGACGGTCTTCGGTTCCTGCTTCAGCGAAACGGTCGCGGTCCAAGTGCTGCTCGCCTCCCAGCGCGAAATCACGCTCGAGAGCGTCCGCCGCTTGAATCAGCAGCACGTGGCCGAGGAGGTGCGACACGCGCGTCTGGGCTGGGGCCTCTTGGCCTGGTCCGGCCTGAGCGAACGAGACCGTTCGATGCTCGCCGCGTTCGTACCGGCCATGAGCGCCCTCACCCGCGCTCTCTGGCTCGCCCCCCAGCGCCCCAGCGACTTCGAGCTCGAAGGGCTCGGCTACCTTTCGCGGCCGTTGGTCGAGCGCGCCCTTCAGCAGGCCTTCAACGACGTCATCTTGCCCGGCCTCGAACGTAACGGTATTCGCTTCGGCGCTGTCGAGTGACTCGATACGCGCGGCAGCGTTCGCGGCACGCGCAGTGCTAGGCATGGTGCATGCCCAGAGCCGACGAGCAGCCGAGCCTGTTCGAGCTTCCTCCGCCCGAAGTCGAAGCCGCAGCCGTGGCTCCAGAGACGCGCGCCTTGGCCGAGGCGAGCTCGCCCGAGCTGCGCCTGGGCGGCATGTCTTGGTCGTTCGCGGGCTGGCGCGGCGAGGTCTACGCCAACACGGCCGAGCCCAAGCGGCTCGCGGCGTTCGGTCTCACCGCGTACAGCCGGCACCCGCTGCTCCGCGCCGTGGAAATCGATCGCTCCTTCTACGAGCCGCTTCCCATCGACTACTTCCAGCAGGTCAGCCAGCAGGTGGGGCAAGACTTTCGCTTCCTGGTAAAGGCACACGAAGATTGCACGCTGGCGAGCTACCCGCGCCGGCCGCGCTACGGCAAAAAACAAGGCGAGCTCAATCCGCGTTACCTCGACCCCGACTACGCGAGCCACGCCGTGGTGGCGCCGACGCTCGAGGGCTTGGGCGACAAGCTAGGCGCGCTGCTATTCCAATTTTCGCCACAAGATTTGGGCGAGCCGCTGGCCTTTGCCGAGAAGCTCCAACGTTTCTTGGCGGGGCTGCCGCGGGGGCTGCCGTACGCGGTCGAGCTCAGGAATCCGCAGCTCCTCACCCGGGCCTATGCGCGCGCGCTGGAAGCGGGCGGGGCCGTGCACGTTCACAACGTGTGGGGCGACATGCCGCCGCTCCTGCAACAAGCTCGCATGATCGCGCCGGCCGCGCGAAGGCCGCTTTTCGTGCGCTGGATGATGCGGCCAGGCGAGAGCTACGCCGACGCCGGCTCGCGCTTCTCCCCTTTTTCACGGCTCGTGGAGCCGGATCTGCCCAACCGCGCCCAGATCGCCGGGCTAGCCAGCAAGGCCCTCGCCCACGGCGTGCCCGTCTTCGTCTTCGTCAACAACAAAGCCGAAGGCTGCGCCCCCGCCAGCATCGTCGAGCTCGCCCGCGCCATCCTCGCCCTCCGAAGCGGTAGCTGACCTGAGCTCGTGACACTCATGGCAAGAGCCAAAACGAATGCTTTCAGGGGCTGCGGCGACACGCGGCGACGCAGCTCGCGACCGGAGCGATGGAATCGGAGAGCGCGTAGTCTAGCGCTCCCCACTGGCGACAACTCCGGGGGGCAGACCGCGGTCCAAGCACCGTTCTTCGAAAAGCAATGCTCCCCCTCTTCCCGAAGGTTAGCCAGCGCCGAACCAGTCAGCGTCTCGTAGGCAAGCGCACGAGACGCAGTTCGCCGGCTGCGCTGAGCTCAGCGCGGCCTGCTGGTTGCCGAAAAAAAATGACCGCGCGCTACGCCGAGCGCGCCGGTCGTGGCACGACGTAAGTTTCGATGAAGCTGCTGAACAGCGCGAGGCCGTTCTCGGTGCAGACGCTCTCGGGATGGAACTGAACCGACTCGATGGGCAGCGTTCGATGTCGCATGGCCATCACGTAGCCGTCGTCCTCAGCGCGGGCGACGACCTTCAGGCAATCCGGCAGGCTTGCCTCTTCCACGATCAACGAATGGTAGCGCGTTGCGTTGAACGGGTTCGCTTGACCGGC